>Ga0182004_10005172_pt1 | contig 10612 bp, 7 predicted proteins | sample Sormic07211540_1_FD_120479 | JGI IMG/M metagenome (GOLD analysis project Ga0182004, IMG submission 120479) | Endophyte microbial communities from Sorghum bicolor roots, Mead, Nebraska, USA - 072115-40_1 MetaG | ecosystem: Host-associated > Plants > Roots > Unclassified | place: USA: Nebraska...
ATGGAATTGGCGGCAGAATTTCCCGCGCGCGCGAAGGATAGGAATCGCGGCAAGAGCGCGAAAAAAAAGGAATATCCCGGTGGGTCCACAATTTAGGAGAATGGCAACTCAAAAAATGGCCAACTGTTGGAGATCTCCTCTTTTTTCCTTTGGCAAATGGTTCTTAGACTTGGCATTTTCCAACAAATGGCAAAGTACAAATGGCCAACTGTTGGAGATGCTCTAATCATGGACTAACTATGCTTAAAAGATTTGTCTCTCAATTTTCAACCAAACTATGTAATTAGTTTATTTTTATCTATATTTAATATTTCATGCATGTGTCAAAGATTCGATGGAACTAAACAGGGCCTAACCGTGCCATTTGTTTGGACGCATCGGTTCAACTCATCCGTCACGAGGTCGTTCCACAAGCAGGCAAAAGTCACAGACCACCTCATTCTCGTCGAAACCATCAGACGCGCGCATTCTCGGAAGACTCCCCTCTACTAACCAAATACAATCAAAGCATGACTTGAACCTACAAGGAATTTTGATATGCTAGATCAATTCATTACAGATGAAATACTCCATGAACCAAACACGCTGTAAGTTTCCCGTCACATCAAATTTTTAGACGTATGCATAGAGTATTAAATATAGACAAAAATAAAAACTAATTGTACAGTTTGGTCAGAATTGACGAGACAAATCTTTTGAGCCTAGTTAGTCCATAATTGGACAATATTTGTCCAATACAAATGAAAGTGCTGCAATGTCGATTTTCAAAAAAATTTGGAACTAAACAAAGCCCCAATATTTTGTCACCGTGGTCTAGAATTCGTGTAGGGACTACGGAGAAGGGAAGGTCCGGATTTGAGTGACCAAGGTACCAGCTTGTAACGCTAGTTTTAGAGTGGTGGGATATTTATATCCCTTTGCCCTCTCTTTTGTGAGTTGTTGATTCGTAGTGATATAGAAATATTCTAAAGTTAGCAGTTGGGTTTCTTTCCTTCTCAAATTGGTAATTGGGTTTCCTTACTTCTCAAATTGGTATTCCGAGTGGCGAAAATATGTTTCAATGACCTTTGCCAAGAATGAATTGAGAAATAAGATGGATCATAGCCTTTTGTATGATTGTCTAGCCACTTCCGTTGAGAGAGATTGCTCCTGAAAAGGAAATGTCGATTGACGATTCACATACATCCTGATTTGAACTGCAAGTTAATATGTAGGGAATAAACAAGCAGCGATCCAGGGACTTTCCCCGCGCCGATAGATGCTGGGGTAACTATGCATTGGCTGGACGCCCAACACAAATATTTTAGGTGACTCTCAAAGCATAAGTTAATTAAATTAATGATTTCCTCCCCCAAGAATAACTCAGATTTGCGAAGTATGCATATAAGACAAACATGGAGCTAATCACCCTATGAATTAATGTTACTACTACAGCATAAAGTAAAGAAAAGAAATTAAAAAATGCTGTACTGCAGTGGAGTTCAAGCCCCAAGAGTCTTCTGCTTCTTGGCAGTATTGATGTAGGGCCGCAGCACAAACTCGCTTTGCGCTTCATTTTGTTCCACGGTTCCTAGTTTGATCTGGTGGAGAAAAGCAACATGTTAATACTGACCAAAAATTACTTTGCAATGAGAGCCTCTAATAGTGTGTTGATGGAAGAATTATGTCACCTGGTACAGCCGCAACTCAAACCGGGGGCCAACCTCCTTCAGGTCGATCGATTTGGGGCCACCTGGTTTTTCATAGACATGATGCCTTATGACAAAATTAAAGGAGCTGTAAGTCTTCCCATGAAGTGTAAAAAGCATATCGGCAACAAGCGCTCTACATCATAGTCTAGTCACCAAAGAAACTATATTGCATAAATAGTGAAATGCGTACCTGAAAGAGATATAGTCATCTCTGTTAGCAAAAGTAATTATTCGCTTTGAATCTGGCTTTGGCACAGGAAAGAGGTGCTTGAGAATAGTTGCAGTCCTTTCACCAATCTGCAAAGGATGTCAGGTTATTAAACTGTTGTGGTCATGCAGGACACAGCGTTCAATGCTGTCTACAATTCAGAAAACAGGAATATAGCTAATCTACAAGTAGAAAGACAAGCTATATCACTAGTAAAACTCCAAAGAGAGTTTAAGTTGCTACAATCCAATCCATTCTAGAAACTAACCAGGTCACAGAATGGCTCCACTCTCATCAGCCAAACAAAGTGTCTCATGCTAAATCTAACCTTCAGAAGCTATAGTGGACTGAGACTTGTCTTCACAGTAGCATGTACATATCAGGTTAACAATAGTTTTTTATTAAGGAAAAAAAAGATAAGAAAAGCAAAGCATATCAAACCAGTGAAAGTGGAGGTTTTCAGTCTAAGTTATGAATGGATTTAGGTGTCTTTCATGTAATAACATCTCAGGTTAACGAGAAAGACATCATTGCAACCTCCAAAATTAAGAATAAATAGCAAGCACATCACAAGACAAACGACATCACAGCCTCAGAGTGCTGTGGAAATACTAGAATTCATTTCAACTGTGTTTAATTTGGAAAAGAAATTAACAGAAACAAAAGGAATCACCAAACGACCAAAGAATAAGAAAAGCATAGAGTGTGGAGGTTCTCAGTCGAGTTCTGAATGGAATTAGGTGTCTTCCATGCAATAAATACTCAGGTTAACGAGAAAGACATCATTGTAACCTCCATTGTAACAGGGATAGATAGGAAGCACATCCCCAAGTTAACAAGACAAACATTATCACAACCTCGAGTTCCGTGGAAATATTAGGATTCACTGCAACTCTATTTAATTTAGAACAAAAATAACACAAGTCAAACAACATCACAGCCTCAGAGTGCTGTGGAAATACTAGAATTCATTTCAACAGTGTTTAATTTGGAAAAGAAATCAACAGAAATAAAAGGAATCACCAAACGACCAAAGAATAAGAAAAGCATAGAGAGTGGAGGTTCTCAGTCGAGTTATGAATGGAATTAGGTGTCTTCCATGCAATAAATGCTCAGGTTAACGAGAAAGACATCATTGTAACCTCCATTGTAACAGGTATAGATAGGAAGCACATCCCCAAGTTAACAAGATAAACATTATCACAACCTCGAGTTCCGTGGAAATATTAGGATTCACTGCAACTCTATTTAATTTAAAACAAAAATAAATAGAGCCACCAAACAACCAAAGAGAGAAGTTAAACATAGAAGACTACTCAAGGTGGAGGCTCTGCCTTGAGCTATGAATGGACCTGTCTTTCATCGAACAAACATGTATCATGTTACGAGAACACATCATTGCCTCCCAACATTGTAAAATAGGCGTGCACATGGTGGATGCTAGGCAAAAAAAGCGAATGAAAATACTGTCACAAACAAATCACAACACCCTCAATTTGTTATATCTTTAGAATCAATGCTGCTCAGCTAGTCTTTGAATGGATATATTCTATCCGCATAGTATATCTCAGGTTAACGAGAAGTCCATCATGGCAGCCACACAAGGTAGTGAGAAAAGTATAAAGTGTAGTGTGAACACTTGTTTACATTCAAAATTTTGTTTGATGTGAGCAGCAGTATATTTTGGATCGGAACTATAGTTAAATCAAACAATGTGTAGATAGGAAAATGAAATAAAACAGTGAACTTGAGTGGAAACAGCAGGAGAAGCAGAAAATTTCCAACAATTCTTTAATAATGAGTATGTGTCCGAGGGAGAGCAGTTCTTGAAAAAGCTATCAGACTGGAAAGAAACATCACGGGAGCCTCCAGTTCCTAATAACAGACAAGGAATAAGGTATAAACAAAAAACAACTGTCCCCCATCCCCCCACCCACAGCACGCACGCACACACATTCTTCAGCATTTTCATCCCAACAACTCAAGTTGCTTACCTTTCAAGCAAATATGGTGAACAAGAACAAGACACTACGACAACAAAGATAAGGCATGAGGGCAAGCAAACTAAAAATAACTGTTCACATGTTACAATGCAAGTATGATCCACCTGAGTTGAGAAGTTGTCCAGTATTAAATGGGGGTAAGCTTCTGACATTTTGCCCATTGTCTTCCTGTCCTTGATATCATGACGTGTCACCTGCACACAACACCAAAACCTCAGATACAACCAAGTGTGGGCAATCATTGTGTAAACTTGTGCTCGGCACAAGCCCAGAATATGTATACTTCAAAAAACGTTAAGCACACTTACCACATTGAGCAACCCAAAGTATGCAGTTGGACCATGAGGTAGATGCGAGACAATCAAACCATCAGGTTGACCACGGTGTTCATGGACCAAAATAAGATCTGTTATATCATGGGAGCGGCAGGACTCGACAATTTCTGATATGACCTGCCAAAAATACAGATGAGTGAAGAACAAGAACCAAGGCAACAAAATACTAAAGCGTGACGAATTTTGCACGACAATATGTTCACTACATAAACATCATGGACAACCAGTTTTAATTTATTGCAAAGGATACATAGCAAGTACTATATGTGGCTGAAACAAAAAGAACATGGCATTCTATAAAGGGCTGCCACACTATACCTGACCACCACGGTTCATTCTTTGTGAGTTTGGGAAGACAACCTTGAGCTCCTGGTCATAGCAAAAGAACCAGAGAGGTGGGTTTAGCTGAATTCCTGAGTGTAATGCATCATTTGAACCCATGGAAAGGGGAAATCATCTAAAAACTCCCATCAAGCATACCTTGACAAACTGAGTTAGGGGCGCGCTGGGATTGCGAGACGTGGTCAAGAGTATCTTGGGCTCCCGAACGGTGGCAGTGGCGTACTCGTTGTCAACGATGCTCTTCGGAACTAGTAAACGAACACATCATTAGCCAGGCACAAACGATGCAAACACACCACTCCCTACCGCAAATGGAGTAAAGAGGGGGGATACGGCACCAGCGCGCACCTTGACGCTCCTGGTCCTCGAGGTCGATCTGCCTCCGCAGGTCGTGCTCCTCGTTGCGGAGCTCGGTGGGGATGGGCTTGCCCTCCTCGAGCGCCGCCCGGATGCGGCGCTTCTTCTCGAAGAGCGCCCGCTGGGGGCCCTCGAGGCTCTTGGTGTACAGGTACTCCCGACGCTGACGTATATTCCGCCGTAGCATCTTCGCTTCCCTCCTCCTCTTCCAAGCTCGGATCTTTTTTGCAAAAAAGTCAGAAGTTAATAAGCATGAAATCGCCAAATAGCTTGGGGTTAGAGTTTGGGAGCTCTGTTTCGCACAACATACAAGGAAGAGAAGGGGTGGGGATACCTAGTGGGCGCTCTTCGCCGGCGAAGGACTCGGCACCTGGCGTAGGGCGGCGGCGGCGGCGGCGGTGGCGGGGGCTAGGGAGAGCGAGCGCTGGCGGCTGGCACTGGGACTCTGGGGTCAGTGGCGGATGCAGGTCGCGGTTCGGAGTATATATCCGCTTGGTTGTAGTTGGGCCTTTAATGGGCCCTGACCTTCCAAGTTGTGGGTTAGCGGGAAACGGGAACGGAGAACAGGAAGCATCGCACGAGACGAGGATAGGGATAAAAGCCTTCTGCCGTCAACTGTTTTTTTTTAAAAAAAGATACGTTTTTTCTCTCTTTCCCTTTTTATTATTCTTCTTATTTTTTACTCCATTAATTCATTTTAAATTAGAAGACATTTTATTTTTTCTAGAAATACAATATATCTAGAAAAAATAAAACATCTTACCATTTGAAACAGAGAGATGAAAAACATATACTATACATGGCCATCCTGTCGTGTCGGCACGACACGCAGGCACACCGTGCCGTGCCGACACGGCACTACAGCGTGCCGGCCGTGCCGTGCCTGACCGTGCCATGGTCCAGGTCATCGGCCCACAGCACGGCACATGGGCCGGATTTTCCGTGCCGTGCCGCCCATGAGCCATGGCCATTTTGACCGTGCCATGCTGGTACACCGGAGGAGGAGGACTGGAGGAGGAGGGAAGGCCGGACCGCCGGAAAGGGAAAGGAGGTAGGAGAGGGAGAACGAGCGGGCGGCGAGGTGTCGAGGTCACCAGAGCAGGGGCAGGGCCGACCGGCCGGCGAGCTCAAAGCGAACGGCGGCGGGCCAGCGGCGGATTGGATCAGCTCTGACTGAGTGAGTGAGTCAGGGAGAGCGAGAGCCGAGACCGAGAGGCGAGAGCTGCGGCTGCGGGGGTGGGGGAATGAATTAGGGTTAGCCGGTTAGGGTTGGTGGAGGCTTTTATATGGCGAGCGAGGCGAGGGTGGGATGGGGTGCTGGCCGGCCGTGCCGTCCACCGTGCCGGCCCTCTGGTCGTGTCGTGCTCGTGCCGTGTCATGGGACAGGCCGACGGCCCATGCACTGCACTAGCCTTCGTGTCGTGCCGGCACGGGCACGGTGTCTGCCGTGCCGTGCGGCCCATGGGCCATGCTAAAAGGCCGTGCTACGTGTTGTGCCGCCGGCCCACGGGCTGTCTGGAAATCTATAACATATACTCCCCCATCCTTACAAAGGAAGTCATTTTGGATAAGGTTTGGGTTAAATATTAAAAATATAAATCATGAATAACTTTTAAATTATTGAGTTTAGATTTTGTCTTCAAAAATGCTTTCATAAATATATATATACCACTTTCTCATAAATAATTTTATTAGAACAAGGAGTCAAAGTTAGAATTTGGAGGTCGTGTCGCTATCCTAAACGACTTTCTTTGTGAGTGCGGAGGGAGTACATTCTAGCATCTTTTGTAAAAGCTATGGGTGTGTTTGGTTCCTATCTCGTGGAAGCCTGGATTAGAATGGGTGTGTTTGGTTCCTGACTTGGCTTGCGCATAGAATCACCTTATATTTTTCATGGTGACCGGCCTATTGCACATTCTATCATACACTTGGGAGGGGCATCACCAGTGACGAGCTTGCCTCTAACGTCCAGTGCTCTAGTTCTTGCGGTGCGGGGCAGCCCTCTTGTCCTGAGGTGTCCTGGTGGGGTGTCGGTGGCTAAGGGGAGAGGAGGAGCAAGGAGCCCTAGAGGAAGTACTTGTCGGTCCCGGTGGCTGAGAGAAGAGACCTAGCAGGTGGATGAGGGAAGAGGCAGGAGTTCGTGTGGTGGTGGAGTATGGTCGGAGCTTCACCGTATCAGTGGTGGCCGCGAGAGCACGAACCGAAGCTCACATGCCAGCGGAGATCCGATGAGAGCTTGGTGGGGATGGTGGCCGATGGCGAAGATCTAGGTTGACCTTGTCAAAGCTCGTGTGATGGTGGGAGGAGCGTTGGTCGGTGGGAGCATGGTACGAAGCTCTCATGGGGGGTGCCCGGAGCTCTCGTGGTCCTCATCTGTTGGGGGGGGGCGACGCCAATCCACAGCGATTGCTAGCAAAGCCAGGCCTTATGAAAACGGGTCCTAATTTCATTTTTTCGGAACCAAGCCCAGCAGTGTACGGCGACCAGGTCTTAGCCAGGCGAAAGTCCAACTACAGGTAACCAAACGAGCCCAGATTAGCTCCAGCAGACTTGACTAGAGGTTGAACACATGACACCCAACTAAATAAACACATCCTATATTTTTTTTTGATGAAATACACATCCTATATTACTTCATCCATTTAAAACTATAACACATTTTGACTTTTCTAAATAAGTTTTTACTTTGTACAGTATTTAGATATATATTAACATTTTATAATTTAGAAGCGAGGGAGTATATATGTAGTATATTTCTTGCAACGCATTTTCCCCGAAACTGAAAACGAAGTTTGCACCGTTTCTGGACGTGGATAGAAAGGTAACAGTAACAGGTAACGACAATCAACAGTTGACTCCCCAGGGGCTACCGTACGGGCCGTAGTACTTCCAAAGTACTAATGGTACACATGATAAGAGCTCTTGCAAGTGGGCAGATGAGCACTGCTACACTGCTTTGCTATGCATACAGAAGTAATAAGGATCAAAGGACGCAGACAGAAAACAAATTAAAATACCCAACAAATCAAAAATTTCTATGTTCATTCCCATCCCACATTCCAAGAACTAGTGAAGATCGATCATCAGACAGAACGGTTATTACTTATTAGTAGCATATATAGCTAATATATAACGCAACATAACAAAATAAACAAATTAACAAACAATCGGCGTGACTACATAATTGGTGCTAGCTAGACTGCTAGATGATGATCTTCGAGTTTATACTAAAACTCAAATCGATCGTAACTGATTACAACCATATTGCAGACTCTCAATAATCTGAGAACATTTCTAGCTAATATAGGGGCTAGCTTGCATGCTACAACAACATGCAGTATTAGTGGCATATACCAAAGTTATTAGTGGCATGCATGTCATGCACACTTATATCTACATAAATAAATCAGGCATGCATGAAAGCCCGAAACTAAACCATTCTGCTCAAAGGATCAAATCTCAACTGCCGATCTGAACCGAGCTAGCATATCAGGAGGAGTAGCTGGTGGAGCTCTTGCCGCTTGTCTCGCCGCCGCCGCTCGTCACGGTGACCTTGTCGCAGGACGGGCAGATGGCGCTCGCCATGGCCGTGGCCGGCGCCGGGAACGACTGGACGTAGAGCCCAGCCGCCGCCGCCGCCGACCGCTGCAGCTGCGCGAGCTCCAGCCTCAGCCGCTGGTTCTCTCCCGTCAGGCTCTCGCAGCAGCGCTTCAGTATCTCGCAGTCCACCTCCGTTTGCTTCAGCTTTGTTCTGATGAAAACATCATATTTTTGCACAACAAAGTTCAGAACATGCGAGCGGCCGCCATTGCAGACTAATTTTATACGTATATATACATATATGTATGTATATGCTACTCTTCATATATACCTTGCCCTCCTATTCTGGAACCACACTTCCACCTGTCTTGTGCTTAGATTCACCTGCCGCGCGAGCTCCTGCTTCTGAGCCTGTCCAAACATGCATGAAACGATCTTTTCGTCAGTTTCTACTAGACACATGAGCATGGTATAAAAACAAAAAATCCATATGTGCAGAGACGAACAATATATAATTCAGATTCTAGTACTAGCTAGCTAATATGACAAAAATCCATATGTGCAGACATGAACAATATACTGAAGGATGCATACGTGGGAGAGTATGTTGTGGGCGCGGAAGGTGTCTTCGAGCAGCGTGGACTGCTCCTTGGTGAGCCGGAGCTTCTTCCTCGCGCCCGCGCCGACAGCAACGTCGTCGTCACTGGGGCTCGGACCGCCATGCGACGACTGCCCATCGTCGTCGGTGATGGTCGTCTTCGACCTCTTCCGTGCACCTTTCTCCGCTTTCTTGCTCGCGGTCGCGGCAGCTTCTTCCTTGACACTCCGCGGGAACAGCATCAGGTCGAACTGCACCGGCGCCGGTGACCGGCTCCGCTTCATCAGATCGCCGCCGCCTATCCCCAGGCCAAGCCATGACTTCCCGAACCCCTCTTCCTCCATGGCACGAGTGCTATACGACATGGCGCAGGGGGAGGTTGAGACACGTAGCTCTAGGCTAGCCCTAGCACCACCGCGCTTGATGAAGAGGAAGATGGTGGATCGGAGAAGAGAAGAAGACGCCTGCTGCTGCTGGGTCAAGGCCGGAGTAGAGTAGTAGTACTAGACTTGGACGAGTAAGCAAGTAGCCGGCCGGCGTGTGAAGGCTTTTGCCTTGTTGCTTTATAGGCGCAGGTGGCGGCCGGGAGACTAGCTCGCTCGCTCCTGCTCCTCGTCCTACCTGCGATTGCGAAGCGAAACGGCAGAGGAGGACAAAGTCAGTTTCGTGTGTGGATTGAAGAAGACAGGATTAGTGAGAGGTTACTAATCCTAATTAAAGCGAGAGTGGACGTTTATATTTGAACGCAGAGATGGATTTGCACGAAGGTAAATGTTCCGATTGGACTGGCCGGCCACTGATGCGACGACGCATGGAAAGGCAGCCGGTTAAGACCAGGAGGGCCGTTTCCTGGTCGCCCGCGAATCAGATGCAGCCATCGATGGTTCCTGAAACTGACGACATTTTAAGAGGATCATCATGTCGCTGATGGGTAATAATTCTGGACAACAGTAGTTAAAAGCTAGCTCTAGCCTCCCTCTGGTCGTACGCATGTACCCTTGTTTTTATCTCCGTGGAAAAACTGTGCACTCGGTAATAATTTCGTTGCCTTGTGATGAAACTCGGGTACACCACAGTAGTTGTGTGCGTCGGAAGGAGAGAAACGTACGAAAGCCCGTGCTGAGAGCGTAAGGCCTTGTTTAGTTTATAAAAATTTTTGTTTTCGGGTCCTGTAGTACTTTCATTTTTATTTGAAAAACATTGTACAATCATAGAGTAATTAAGTTCAAAAGATTTATCTCGCGATTTATAGTCAAACTGTGTAATTAGTTTTTATTTTTATCTATATTTAATGTTCCATACATATGTCGCAAGATTCAATGTGACAGAAAATCTTGAAAATTTTTACGAACTAAACAAGGCCTAAAGCTAGAGTCTAGTAACAGATCACTAACAGTACCCTACTGGTGCTAGTACTTGTGAAACTAATGTTTAGATCCAAAAATTTTTAGAATTTTAACACTATAGCACTTTTATTTTTATTTGACAAACATTGTCCAACCACGGAGTAACTAAGCTCAAAAGATTCATCTCACAAA
>Ga0182004_10005173_pt1 | contig 10612 bp, 2 predicted proteins | sample Sormic07211540_1_FD_120479 | JGI IMG/M metagenome (GOLD analysis project Ga0182004, IMG submission 120479) | Endophyte microbial communities from Sorghum bicolor roots, Mead, Nebraska, USA - 072115-40_1 MetaG | ecosystem: Host-associated > Plants > Roots > Unclassified | place: USA: Nebraska...
CTGATAGTGCCGTGCCTGGGCCGTTACTTCGGCACGCTAGCACTATCAGGCACGGCACGACGTGCCGCCGTGCTTGCCGTGCTCGTGCCTGGCCGTGCCCGTGCCATGCCGTGCCGGGCCGCCCGTTTGGAAAACTATATACCGTAGTAGTACTAGTAAGATGTAAGAAAAGGTTTCCTAAGACACAACAAACTACAGAGAAATCGTTAAGCTATCATAAGTTTCAAAAACATTTATGGACTGTTGTTGTTTGTAGCTATATCTATCAAGCCTTGAATTCCCAATTAATATGTTGATGTCACGGTTCACTCAAGTCTTGCAATGTAGATGTCTCATCTTTCCGGTGATAGATATACATTTTCTACGACAGATGCCAACTTACTAAGTGCTAGTGGTGTTGGCCTATCCATGACTACTATCGGTGATGCACAGAACAGAGCTTATAAATATTGAAGAAGTGGGGAGCTTAGAGATTGCTGGGTTTTTAAGTAATGACAATATATTGATTGGGGTGCCGCAGAATGTAAGACAATAGGTATCCTAAGACACAACGAACACAATAGAATAATCAAGAATAAAGTTTAAAAGATGTTGATGAACTGTAATTTGTGGCTATATCTGTCAAGTATTGAAGTCTGAATTAACATGCAGATGTTTCACATTTTCGTTCCGATATGTCTGTCTGGTAAAATTGTCATGTAATTCAAGGCCTTGTTTACTTTCCAGAAAATTTTGCAAAATTTTTCACATTCCCCGTCACATCGAATCTTTAGACGTATGCATGGAGTATTAAATATAAACGAAAATAAAAACTAATTGCAAAGTTTGGTCGAAATTGACGAGACGAATTTTTTGAGCCTAGTTAGTCCATAATTGGACAATATTTGTCAAATACAAACAAAAGTGCTACAGTATCGATTTCCCAAAATTTTTCGGAACTAAACAAGGCCCAAAGCTCATTGAAGTGCTCTGCTTCAACTGTAGCTGATTTTACTGCATGAGAATTCAATACCTAACTGTCCTTTACTTGGTTTATTACTAAGGCCTTGTTTAGTTCACTCTAAAAACCAAAAAGTTTTCAAGATTCCCCATCACATCGAATCTTGTGGCACATGCATGAAACATTAAATATAGACAAAAACAAAACTAATTATACAGTTTAGCTGTAAATCACGAGATGAATCTTTTGATCTTAGTTAGTCGATGATTGGATAATATTTGTCATAAACAAACGAAAGTGCTTCGAAAACTTTTCACTTTTCGAAACTAAACAAAGCCTAAGCAGATGAGAGGTCTCGATTGCAAAATCATTCTCGGGGAATGCCATGTCGACCATACCAGGTTCTAACCTTGACCTTGAGTGGGTCCGTTTGTGGGGTCAGTCTTCTCTGTTGATAACTTAAACTTGGTCCTGACCGAAGTACAACAGGATCGTCGTGTGACAACTCTTTTCAGTTTCGACTGGATCCATCCAATCCTTCTGAGTTACTACTAATCCGGTGAGTTTTGTTCTTACTGTTGCAAACTGTTTGGATCTCAACATGAGGATGAGGTGGGAAAATGAGAGTAAGATCTAGACATTTAGATCTTAGAATGAGATTCTAGAATAAGAATTCAACTATCTAGCCAAAACCTACTATTTGTAGATTGTCACTGTGCAAAGGTAATAGTCACAAGAGAATGAAATCCAAACACCCCTGTTTTTACCTAGAATCTAGATTCACCATCTAGAATCACTACGAGAATGAGATCTAAACAGGGCCTAACAAAGCTTAAAACAGCTGGATGGCATAATGCACTTTCGTCTCTACAGTATGTTATGCATCCTGAATTCCTGATCACCTCAATCATGCACCAGGTTCCTTGAGCTACTTTCCTTGATCAAAATGTCACAGTCCAATAACTGGTGATGGAAAGAGTAGATCATACACAGTACTAATTTATTGAAGGATTGGACTGGACGTATCCAAAACCACAAATAATAGTGCAGAAAATCTCGGGAATCAGCTGGACACATGCAAATTAAACTCCAGCTGAAATAGGATGTTTTGCTGATGCTTTTCTGTTAGGCATATTTTACTTTCGTTGTTGTTGTTGCTCGATCCTATGGGGTCGTGTTGCTATGCTATATTGTTCGGAAGGAGCTTTATTTTAATATAATATGTAGCTCTCTTGTTTGATTCGTTTCCAAAACGACAAATTTTGCATTATTTGTGGGCACCTTTAAACTACAAATTCTTCACCAGACATTTGTGCTCCTCAGCGGAATAAAGATGAAGCGAGACTTTGCTGCACATCGGGCACTAAACGACTGAGTGAGATCTTAAGGTTGAGTCGAGCACCTGTGTTGTCCTATTTTGTGCTCTGAGTGGCTTTCCTTGGCCAAATCCTCCTTGTCTGCTAAGTTTTTTTTAATTTCTCTTAAACACCGTGTATGCTTTTCTTTTGGAAAAGACTATTAATACAGGCCTTGAAGAGTCCCATCGGTGGGGGTTTTTTTTTTGGGGGGTGGGGGGGAATCGCTACTGTAGCTCATAGAGTGACTCATCAACATAGGTATACAGTAAAATCTCTTTTTTTTGTGACTGGCATACAGTAGAATCAGTACTACTACGAGTCAACCCTACAATGCTTAGAGGTTTTTCGTCAGATTAAACTGGCCAGAGTAATTGACTTAATTGAATTGGTTTCCCTTGAAATAAATTAGTGCTACATTTTCACTACTAGAGTGGCGAAAAAGCTTTGATAGGGAGGATGGAAATAAATACGCAGCGCTGTTCTAAATGCCTGTTGGTTAGATGTCATTTCACAAGTTGCATCTTTGAGACACAAAAAGTGAAGCATGGAAGCAGAGCGAACGGCATTGAAGGATTTAGGCCGCAAAGGCATGCTATAGCTCGGTAATGCATGGGCTTTTTCTTTTCTTTTCCTTCACACAGGCTGCATACATATTTTTAACATGGAGAAAGAAAGGCTTTAGATTTACCTGAAATGTCTCTAATATTTAAAGATCGTCGACTGGTTCACATCATAAGCAGCTGCGGCTCATCGATGCACATTTACTACTTTTCTAGATGGAGAGTAGAAGCCCCTTTGATCAGCTGCTGCGGCCATAAATCTCACCATAAAGGGGGCATTCAAGGTGCTAAAACTATATGCAGCTGCTGCTGCCAACAGTATGGTGTAAAATTACTCACAGGTACGTACTACTGCCTGCCAGCACTACTGCACTGCACGGTGGAGTCATAGAGGACCCTCCCGAAAAAAATTGAAAGGAGAATCTCATCAAAGAAAGAGTAAATTCGAGCTTGCTGCTGAAAGATGATATTGCATTGCTGCCCTTGCTTTCATAGTTCACACTGTACTTCATAGTTCATACACCATGGATGTCTCTGTTTTACATTTTTACTGCAGCTGCTGATTCTCAAAGGCAGGGCGTGCATGTTGGGACAGATTAGAGTAGAGTAGAGCAGTTTGCGGTTGCATTCCAGCAGCTGAATACAAATACAACAACCTTAGTTATGAAGATCTTTTGTCTAGTAAAACATGATCTTGGAAAGTTCAGGAAAAAAACATGATCTTGGAGGAGGCATGAATCTCGCAGGGGCTTGGCTTTGTGATCTTCCAGACTAGGATAGGATCACCGATCAGAGAGAGAGAGAGAGAGAGAGAGAGAGAGAGAGAAAGGAGGAGATAGTGAGGTGCAGTAGGGGGAGGAAGAAGAGGGACGTGGGGGCTTTGTTGTTTTGCATTAATGCCAAGTAAAGAGAAGCATTGACCTCTCCCCTACTTGACACAATGGCACCCCCCCTGCCTGCCCTATATAACTTGGCTCCTAGCCGCTCAACCAAACGCATCAAAGCTCATCTCCTTCCCTGTTCCCATCTCCTCCTCCTCCTCTCGGGCATCCATCCATTCTCCAAGCTTGTTTGAGGTAACAGCTGTTCTTCGTTCTTGCTCATGTTTTTGGTATATATTATATAGGTTGTGTGGTAAGAGTTTGACAGTGTCTGTGATGAATTGATGTATATATATAGGTGCCATGAGCCGGGGCAACGGCGGCAGCGGCGTGAGGAGCACTCGGCTGGAGCTGCAGCTGAACCTGTCCCCACCGGTGGGGATGGAGGTGGACGGCGGCGGCGTGCAAGACGACAGCGACTCGTCGTCGCCGAGCTCGTGCGTGTCGTCGGACGGGCGGAGCTCGAGCGGCGGCGGCAGCCCCGGGGGCAAGTCGCCGATGGTGATCGGCGCCTGCACGCGGTGCCTCATGTACTGCATGGTGGCCAAGAAGGATTACCCGACCTGCATCAACTGCAAGCAGCCGTGCCTGGTGGACCTCCTCCACGGCGAGGCCGGTGGCCGTGGCGGTGGCGGTGGTGCCAGCGAGGCCGCCGCCGGCGACAAGAAGCAGCAGCAGCAGCGCGGCAAGCGCAAGTGAAGCCACGCGGCGGTGTACCGTGCATGTGCCCGCGCGCCCAGTGGATGCTCATACGGAGGGTCAGCTGCTCTAGCTCGAACTGAACTGACTGCCGTTGGATCATCCACTGGACAGCAGGGTGTCCCCTTCCTTCCTTCCTTCCTTCCTCATTAGGAGGAGGCTAGTACTACGTAGTAGTAGCAGCAGCAGCTTAGTTAACTTCGCTTGATGCTGCTGCAGTTGGAGTAGGTAGTTGTTTTCATTATGTGTGGTGGAGACTTGTGGTTGTGGTGGTGTTTCCGGTTGTAATCCTCTGAAGAAACATTTGCAAGCTAAGGGAATCAACTCTTTAATTATCTCTCCGCAGATGCAAAAACCTACTGTACTCTGTTTATGAGCTACTAGCTGCTGGTGCTCTCTGTTCTCAGTGCATGCAACCTAGTGGCTGGCCTATGCGACTCTCTCTGTTCCGGTGCTCTTGCACCTGTTTGCTGCTCCACAGCTCCACCTAGCTGGGTCTTGGGTTGTGGCACTACTATTTCAATAAGTACAGTAACGATTTTATAGTCAAGCTCGTATAATAATGATTTTATAACTAATCTAATTAGACACGCCCTGTGAGAGCATATATAATGGTGGGCCTAGATAAAGTGTATATTATAATATAAAGGGGCTTAAACGTTTCTACTCTTGTTTTAAAGTGTAATCGTGATTTTACTCTTGTTTTTTTAGCTTTGTGATTTTACCCCTGCGATTTCAAAACAAAGGAAGACTTTACCCCTGTCTAACATTGTTAATTTTTGGAAAAAAAGACAACTTTGCCTATGCATTTTTACCCTTGTTTTATTATGCCGTCTTCGGTCTTGATCTGCCATGACCGTGCATCGAAGCACGAGTCCACGTTGACTAAGCCCTTCTCCGTGAATCTTATTATGCTAGTCTCAATGTATGTTTTATGGGAGTGTCATGTACATTAAATAGGGTGTCACATAAGCAAAATTACTGACTTGGCAGGGTCATTAAATGAAGGAGTTCCATCAGATGAGAGAGAAGTTTCATCCCTATGAAACTCTTGTGGCTCGGTTACCTAGTTTATAGTCTTGGTAACAGTGTTATGAAACTATGCATTGAGACTGACCTTACTACTTGCGCTCGCTGAATCGACGCTCGATCCAGTCGTCCTGTGCACGCCAAGTCTGGCCGCCATTGACGTGCGCAGCCAGAGTTCCACCAGTCCACCACCACTCCCTATCTACCCTTGTAAGAGATGCCCCGAGCTCCTCTCATCGCGCTGCAGCCGCCAAACCTCTTCCCAAGCTCCCTCTCTCACTCAAGCGCCCAAATCTGTCGCCGTCACCGCCATTGCCGACCCGAGGTTGAGCTCTCGATCTCCTCATAAAGACCACTACTCGCCTCCCCCCGTTTCATGAGTCTACTAGTAAACCAAGCGGCCAGGAAGAGGTAGGGCTAGGCGGCAGGCGAGCCCCAGCCACACCACCGAGGGCGCCCGTTGGAGAAGCTGTCAGAGCCGAAGCCACCTGTGCGGCGCCCCTGACGCTGCGAGCACGAGCCGAGGATTGAGGAGGACGGGGAGATGGGGAGGGCAATAGGGAGAAGGAGGCACGCTGCTCGAACCCTAAGCTTGCAACCGCTTGCAAACAAAGACCGTGTCATGCGACTCTGCCGATTAGGAAAAGGCCCTAGGGGCATTTTTCTACCTTTTTTGGCCACCTGCCTTTTCTTTTCTTTTTTTGGCCATTTAATCCGACCATTACCAACGGTGTTACAAAGCAGTGGTAGATAGAGACTTCATGTAAAGATAATGAGGGTAAAACGCCAAGTTAAAAAAGGAGGGGTAAAATCATCATTGAGGTTTGGAATCAGGGTAGAAACACCAAATTCCCTAATATGAAATGAAAAGCTTTTATAGGTAAGTAGAAGATAACTATTCTCTATAACTTCATTTGAACATCTCTCCACAAGATTGAGAAAACTCGGCTATATTTCCCTATAATCAGTAATAGAAGAATTTGGTAGAAAAAAATTGGCTCCAACAAATCCACCTTCTACATCTCCTTTTCCTATAATTTTTTCGATCCCTTGATACATACCATCAATACTTCAAAGAAATAAGAAGAACCAAAGATTTTTTTTCTCATTCCCCTTTCTCCCCTAATGACCACCGTTGGATCTCCACATCTACAGCTGGTGCTTGTTTGCTAGAAAATGACTGTCGCACCACACATTGTTGCATCACATGGGCGAGAGGGCGAGGACCGGCCATGCCTCCACACCGAACATCGCACAAGTAAGGGCGGGCGGTGGCAACACCATCGTGTCGGGCACCCCATGGGGGCTAGTGAGCACTGGTCATGAGCTAATGTGGGCAAGGGCAAGGGCCATGCCACCACGCTAGGGTTACGCGCGATGGCGAGGGCTGGCCACCAAGCTATGATGATACACCGCAAAGTCATGGGGTGAACGCAAAGCACTAATAGTCAAGCTTTTCACGATCAACGGGCGAGAGAAAGGAAGAGAGAAGGGTACAAGGTTTTCTGCGTACAACCATCCCCTTAAGCTAATTTTAGGTCTCGCTTGGTACGGCTTCAGGGTGCTTCAATTGTGGCTCCAAAAATTGATAAGGCATTGTTGAACACTATAGTATACTATAGCACATAAAAATAGCTCCTGCTCCTTAAAAATGAACCACACGAGACTTAGGAGCTGAAAAAGGAGCAGTTTTAGACCTCTTTCCGGCTCTGCTGCTATAGTGAATGAGTCATAGCCTAGAGGAGCCCCTCTAAATGGGCCTTAAAGAAAGGAGAAAAGAGGACCCATTGGAGATACTCTTAGGGCTCTCGAATGGAGGAGAGGGAGACCGCATAAGCAACCTTTGAGCATGGTGGTGTGAAATAGGGATGCATCATGAAATGTGCTAGACAATCTTAAGTCGACACTAGTCTCTTGTTTTTTGTATTATTAAGTGGTTGATTAAGGTTCTGTTTGGTTTGTCCTCCTAAACTTTAGTTGCTCCTAAATGATTTAAGCCTCTTTTAGGCACTCCAAAGTGACTAGAGAGGACTAAAGGTCATTTAGTGCCACTTATTTATAGTGTTTAGGTAAAAAGTAATTAAATGGGACTAAATTTAGGAGCTGCTAGGTGAACCAAATACCCCCTGAATTGATTTATCTAGCTCCAAGTTAGTCCATTAAAGACACTCCATAGCTAAGCGTTGGCTCTTCTATTGTTAACCTTGCTCTTAGGGCGTCCTTAATAGATAGCTATTTGGCTAGCTATTCTAATATAGACAGGAAAAAGTATGAGAGAGAGTAGTCACTAGCGACAAACAAATAGTAGCTGATATATTTCACATGGTCCAAGAATTTCAGAGAGGAGTATATGGGTCCAATAGTATATATAAAAAAAAGAATATATTCCCTCTATCCCAAATTATAAGTCATTCCAAGAATCTCGAAGACTTAAAGCGTATCAAGTTTGACCAAATTTATATGATAAGATAATAACATTTATGATACCAAGTATCATTAGGTTTATCATTATATAAACTTTTATAATATATCTAATTGATATTATAAATCTTTGTAATTTTTCTCTAATTTTAGTTAAACTTAAGATATTTTGACTCTTTAAGATTCTATAAGTGACTTATAATTTTATATGGAGAGAGTATAATATAAAATAGTTTTCTTTTACTTTTGTTTCTTACCTCTATGTAAAGTGGCCACGTAGTTTGCATCACTGCGGACGCCTGCAGGAGCATCGAACTAAAACGCATGTTGACATCGTGGAGAGGGCAAACTTGATCGCTTGCCCTTTGGCTGATTAAAAAAACCATACTTAAAAGTATTGTTCGCTGATTTATTATAAGAAAAATATTGTAAGATGTTAATAAATAATATAAATAAATACTAGTAAATGCTTTGTGTAGCGTCGTTCAACATTTATTAGGGCATTCACCATGCAGACTCTATCATAAAGTCTAAAGTTATTTATTACCTCGAATAATGTGGACTTAGAGTCTAAATAAGACTTAGAGTCTTATTTTTTCTACCTCTTTCTTCAATAAATATGTTGCCACATCAGCAAAATACCATAGATAATATGTAATTAATTGTCTTCGACTTTGTGATAGAGTTTTGTATTGTGAGTGCCCTCAATATGACTAGAGCAGTATGCATGCGTAGAATACCCTTCATTGACGTGTTTTTTAATCAGAAATATTTGCAGAGTAAGAGTTGATCGAGGTGATGGCCGTGGGATTGGGAACCGGTGGCGCAGATCAGATGGAGGCACGGGAGAGCGCGGATTTGGTTGAAAGCAGCGGCAGCGTCTCTGGCAGGTCACAGGTACAGATATGATCCTGGTGGCGTGCCCGTGCTGGCCGCGCCCACTGCATGCAACCCAACGCGTACGTACGCACGCTCAGCAAGATCGTCTGAAGCAAATAAGGAGAGCATCATTACTCAATGATTTGATTCAGTAGGAGAGGCCAAGCGCGTGCACCGTGCAGTATCTAAGCATTATTAAGGCGCATTAACTTATTTACTGATGAGGATAGAGAGAGAGGCCTTATTTAGTTTAACCCAAAATTTAAAAACTTTTCAAGATCCCTCGTCTCATTGAATTTTATGATACGTGCATAGAGCATTAAATATAGATAAAAAATAACTAATTATATTGTTTGTCTATAATTTGTAAGATGAATCTTTTGAGTCTAGTTAATTTATGGTTGAACAATAATTACTAAATACAAACGAAAGTATTGCAGTGCCTAGATTGTCTTGTGTTAAGTTGCTTGCAGGCGGGAACAAGGATGAGACATCCGGTCCGACCGTCTCGACACGGCGGACATGGAAGAGGTGAGCTATGAGGCCATGTCATTGGAAGTGTCATGAATCAATTTTTAACGCATTCATATTTTAGAAACTGTGTAGAAGAGTTTTTAAGGTCAGTCTCAATGGTGAGTTTCACCTCCCAGTTTCCAACATGTGAAACATTGACATGAAACGAGGTTCTTTCACGGTGCAGAGTTTCATTGCACGGTTTCATAGCTTATTTTACTATTATTCTTCTCATTTCTATCTTTCCTCCTAATCTTTTCTCTCATCCATCTCTTCCGATAAAATACCGGAGCTCCTCAATGCGGGTTTCATCCTCGTTTCGTAGCCATGAAACGAATTCCTTCTCTCTCTTCTTCTAGTTTCACATGCAATTTGCTGATGTGGCACCCTCTTAAATGTACATGAAACCTCTCATAAAACCCCATTGAGACTGACCTTATCCCCATAAAACTCTCTCTACTCCTTTAAAACTCTTATCATCTCTCTATGTAACATTAACATATTTAATACCGATAAAACTCTATTAAAATTCCATTGAGACTAGTCTGATCCTCTGCGTTTCGATCTCTACCTAGTCGGGACACCACACCAGGGTCCAGGGACGGGCATCTTCTTCCTGTGGACCATCCGGCATGATTCAGGATGCAAAGCACCAGATCATCACAGACAGGGTAAAGGTGCAAACATTATTATGGACAGAAAAAGGTCGATCCTGCTTCGATCGATCGTGTGTAATGCTAAGGGCTTGTTTGGATCCTGCTTCGATCGATCGTGTGTAATGCTAAGTGCCTGTTTGGTTACGGACAGTAAAGTTTATCGCCCGTCATCAGGGGCAGAGCTAGCCTTTACCACTGGGGTCAAGCGACCCCGATAAATTTCTACAAACCCTATAGAAAACTACTGTTAATCACTGCTCACTACTACTATTGACCCCACTGTGTAGCAACGATGGCTGGCTTCGCCCCTGCCTGTCACAACAAATGTTTGGACATATGCATAAAGTACTAAATGTAGACTATTTAAAAAACTAAAAACATGGTTAGAGAGTAAGTTGCAATATGAATCTTTTGAGCTAATTAGTTTATAATTAAACACTAACTGTTAAATAAAACAAAAATGCTGCAATACTGTTAAACTTTAACAATCTCAACCAAACACTCTCATAGCATATGAGCGGTGGAGGCGCTGCAAGTGTTGTGTTGTCAGGAGTCGAATGTTATGGTGTTGATATATAAGGGAATGTGTGTGTGTGTATATAATATATATATATATATATATATATATATATATATATATATATATATATATATATATATATATATATATGTTATC
>Ga0182004_10005174_pt1 | contig 10612 bp, 9 predicted proteins | sample Sormic07211540_1_FD_120479 | JGI IMG/M metagenome (GOLD analysis project Ga0182004, IMG submission 120479) | Endophyte microbial communities from Sorghum bicolor roots, Mead, Nebraska, USA - 072115-40_1 MetaG | ecosystem: Host-associated > Plants > Roots > Unclassified | place: USA: Nebraska...
TTGTTTTCGTCTATATTTAATACTTCATGCATGCGTCTAAAGATTCGATGTGATGAGAAATCTTGAAAAAATTTATGTTTTGGGGTGGAAGTAAACAAGGCCTTAAAGTTGTGTTGATCAAGGGCTCTTGGTACACTGGTGGTGGTGAAGCTTTTTTTTGGGTGGGGGGGGGTCAATTAGTGGAGCTAAATTTGTTTTGCAAAAAATATTTAGTAAAATAGCTTTTTCGACTTGTTGAAAATGATAAAATGGCGATAACATCCTTCTATTTTTTTATTTTTCCGTTCATTTTCTCTCACTTATTTTACCTTTACCTTGTTCAGCTCGCAAAAATTTTGGATTTTTGACACTGTAGCAATTTCGTTTTTATTTGACAAACATTGTCCAATCATGGAGTAGCTAGGCTTAAAAGATTTGTCTCACGATTTACAGATGAACTGTGCAATTAGTTTTTGTTTTTATGTATATTTAGTGCACCATGCATGTGCCGCAAGATTCGATGTGATGGAGAATTTTGAAAATTTTTGGAAAATAAACAATGCCTTATCTTCTCTACCGCAACTCCGCAAGCACGTCGCCTCGGTTTCTTGTCTCTGACTCTTCTTCCCTTGCCTCCAACCTATCCCGGCGCACTCGCACCCACAAAAGGAGGTCCACGGCTCCACGCTCGCGCCGCCGTTGCTCCGATGCTCCGGTTCGTCGTTCGTCCGTCCGTCACGAGACGCACGGTCACGGACCAGCGTTGTCCACGCGCATGTAGGGCATCTCGGAACAGGCCGTAAGATTGAGGTTGAGCTAGTGCATGTTCTTTCGAGTTTAGCTCTTGAATCAGTCAGTCATTTAATTAGTATTTTTTCATAAATAAATTAGTAAATAGTATTTTTAATTATGGTTTTTCAAGCAAATGAACAGATCAGAAGCTTGTTTTACTCCTCTAAGCGGCTCTAGTCAACATGATTTTAGGGGATTCACGCTCAAAGTTGTTTCCCACAAGGCCGTTTGGGCTTGTTTAGTTCCCCATTTAAAAACTTTTCACTTATCTTATCGAATCTTTGGATATATACATGGAATATTAAATATAGACAGAAAAAAATTGCACAGTATAGTTGTAAATTGGAAGACGGAACTTTTAAGCCTATTTAGCACATGATTAGTCATAATTGCTACAGTAATCTACGTATGATGGCGGATTAATTAGACTCAATATTTTTCCTAAACGGTATACAGTGGGTCACCCGTCGTTTAGTCATTATTCGAGCTAAACAGTCGATTAAATGGTCAATTAAACGGACTAAACGGATGATTAAACGGAAACGGTGTACCACTATATAGCGTTTACACGGCATTTAAACGGTCTAAACGGCCGTTTAGGCGAGCAGTGGTTAGACTTAATAAACTCATCTCAATTAGACTTAATAAATTTGTCTCACAGTTTCCAAACAAGCTATGTGGAATCCGGACTAAAGCTCCACCAAATTTTAGTATGAGATTTCACTCATACTAAAGCTCCACCAAATGGTGCATGAGGTTTTATTATGAGTGATCATAAATGACCTACGGTGATAGCCAGTGTAGGAAGAATCAATGTGGTGTATGTTACGTTAAGGCAAAGATCTAGACGGGTCTTGCAGCTCTATATGCAGTAATAGACCACGGTATGTCTCCCAACTGTATTGGAGTCTTGACTCTATAACTTTAGTAGAGGCTATTCAGTCTCATCATTTTAATTTTTCAGCTTTGTAGTGTCCTGTTTAGAGAAGGAAAGTTTTATTTGGGTTGATGTTGTCCATGTGTCACGCTATAGTAATTAGAGAAGGAAAGCTTATAAAAACTTCTATAAGTTTAGAGACTCGTGAAATAAATGAACCCCTCAGGAATGAGTAAGTGCAAACTCTGTTTAGAAAAGGATAATTAACGAGTAGTTTCGTCTTAAGTTAGTGGCAGCATATTTATTGAAGAAAGAGGTAGAAAAAATAAGACTCCAAGTCTTATTTAGACTCCAAGTTCACATTTTTCGAGGTAATAAATAACTTTAGACTCCATGATAATGTCTGCATTGTGAGTACCCTAAGACAAAGAATAATTTATGATTAATGCTATCGTCTTGTCGAAAATAAAATGCCAAGGTCTTGTTTGAAATAGCCATTTCCTAGAGCTGTGTCCACTGTCCAGTGAAACGTTACTGCCAGTTTGTTTTCCTTACTTTTTATCATAAAAAAGCTTTGTTTTCCTCTACTGCAGCTTCGTCCAACACAGTTCCATCAGGCGACTATACTGTACGCCGGTTCTCTGCATCTCGCGCCGGTGGGGGCACGGCACGGAGCACGGAGGGAGGATTGAAAGCAGCCGCAGCAGCAGCTAGCGCGGCGCGGCTGCCGTGCGGGCGAGCGCGCTCACGGACACGGGCACGCACTGGCGTTGACAAGCAAGTGGAGCCGGCTTTGGAAAGTCCTGCTGGAGTGTTGGTCCGTCCGTTCCTGCCCGGCACGGCAGCGCTCTGTACGAGCGATCAAACCGGCGTACCACCATCGCCACACGGCAATTAGATGCACCGTCGCATCGGCGTTCCACCCACGAAAGTTTGCTGTACGACTCGGATGTTTGATAGTATTAAATATAGCTTAATTATTAAATTAAATGTACGACGAATTAATTACATTTAATAAATTTATTTCGCGTATTTATAATGACTTCTGTTGTTATACTCGAAATAAATTTATTAAATGTACGACGAAATTTTTAGTATTCGAACACCTTATAGGAATCGATGCATTGTCGCAGGCACCAACTGCCTGTGTGGTGTACAGCGAGGCGAGGCCAGCCCAAGCCGGCAAAGTTACAGCAGCCACCCCGCCAGCTTGCTTGCGGTTGCAGTTGCAGGAGTAGGAAGCAAAGCACCTAGGATTTGTGTTTTTTTTATCAGTGTTCTTGAGCTTTAGGACAACACATCAAGAGTATCAGATGAAGATGGTCCATCCACGCCCTTCGTCAATTCTTTGCTTCCGATCCCGTTTTCCTTTTTTCGATCTTTCCTCTTTTCCTTTTTTCCATGTCTTTATTTATTTGAATGTGGGGCATTGTTTTTCCTCTAAACTCAGTGATATCAACAAATGCAGTTGTTGAGCGGTAAGTAGCAAAGAAATGCTCTAGATTAGCTCTGTTCTTTAGCACTGCTTCAACGAGTTTTTTTTAATATAAAAATAGTATTTTTCTTTCATCATATTTTACATCTTTATTAATATAAGCTAAATTTCAGTGAAACAAACAAAATTATCAGTATAGATCAAACTTCAATCAAACGAGCCAGTGACGGCCTTTGTACTCAGGGGATGTTTGGTTAAAGAGTTTAATAGATATTGTAGTATTTTCGTTTTATTTGACAATTAGTACTCAATTATGAATTAATTAGAGCACTCACAATGCAGACTCTATCATAGAGTCTAAAGTTATTTATTATCTCGAACAATATGGACTTAGAGTCTAAATAAGACTTGGAGTCTTATTTTTCCTATCTTTTTCTTCAATAAATATGCTGACACATCAGCAAAATACCATAAATAATATGTTATTAATTGTCTTGAACTATGTGATAGAGTCTTATATTATGAGTGCTCTTAGGTTTAAAAGTTTTACCTCGTAAATTACTTTTTAGCAATGTTTTTAGTTTTATAAATTGTATACATTAAATAGTCCATACATATGTAAACATTCAATATGCCGACGCCAACCAAACCCGCGCGCTTCGGCTGGTTTTCCTTCACCGGAATCCGCAAAAATGAAATTCCAGTCTCACACTGTTTCTTCAAAGCAGCAGCTGCGGCAATGCAATGAATCGCGATGAACCATCATGTCCACCAGCCATTTCTGATCTCCCATCCCAGTCGTCCTACCAGTAGCCGCGCTGCCGTATGCACATGGCCGCTGCCCGCTGCCCAGGCAGGCAGCACAGCGACGCACTGCAGCAGCTACTAGCACCACTCGAGCAAGCTAGCTAGAGTCAGCCTATAGCTAGCGGCAGCGCGGAGGAGGAGGCGACAAGCCACAGTGGCCACCTGCGTGCCTGCCTGCCGGCTCCCCTCCCCTGCAGGCTGCAGCCTGCAGCTACATGCAATAGCCCACGCGTCGGCTTGCCTGCCACTGACACCACCCCGTCCCGCTGAGCTGATCGGTCACAGCAAGTCACATCGTTAGTCCGTTCAGGTCCATTTTCCTTTTCGGGATAGCGTGCGACTGGGGGGGGGGGTTGAGATGATGGGAGGGAGACGTAAGTGGGCCCTGAGGCCCAAGTAGATAGTGGGCTGTGCTGATCATTAGCGACGGGCCTTTACTAGGCCAACAGCCAGCCCGCGCCCTACTTTTGGTTCTTTTAGGCCCATGTAGGCCCACCCACCTCTTCCCCTTGCACCTGCCGCAATCCTCGCGGTTGGCAGAGGAGGCCGAGGCCGAGATTGTTCGACTCCGACTTTGATCTCTTTCTTCCCCTCTGCCTCTCCTCCCGTTTGCCTCGCCATGACGCGAGCCCCCGCCCCAGCAGCTGCTCCCGGCGCCGAAGCAACCGCGGCGGCGTCCCCGGCGGGCGAGCGCGTTGAGCAGGCAAGCACGTCAGTACGCGTGCGGGTCTCCGCCATTCCATTTCCTCTGCTCTTCATTCTCAATCGGTCTCGTCGCCGCGCCGCGCCAACGTGCCGTGGCGTATTGGTGGTCTGATTGGGGTGACATGCGTGCGTCTGGCTTTTGGTTCAGCAGCTCGCGGGCGACGACGGGTTCGCCGGCCGTGCCTGGACCTGGAGGACGTCCGGAGGCGCCGAGCGTCGCTGGGACCGGGAGAGACGGTGGCGGAGGGCCCGCGCGGACCGCGGAGGGCGACGAGCGCGCGCGTCTGGTCGTGACGACGATGCCGCCGCCGGTGGGCGCCACGGCGGCGGGGGGCGTGGCTGTGGCCGTGCCTGTGCAGGCGCCTGAGACCAGGCCGTGGGCGCGGTCGAGGTCGATGTCGTCCGTCACGTGGGCGAAGCTCGTGGTCGGATTGCTGCTCCTCGTTCTGCTCGGCTACGCATTCTTCAAGTGGGGCGTCCCGTATCTCTCGGAGAAGGTGAGGATGCTTCTCATCTGACCGGTCTCCCATTAGGACCGCTATATATCAAAGCAGGTAGTGGTATCAATCAATTAATCCTCCGGATTGGCCGTGAACCTTGGTCTTCTCTCTCGATCAGTCCAAAGGAATTGTGCGTGATTAATCTCACAGGTCATAATCCAGCAGACAAGCTTCACATATGATTTATCAGTCAGATGATGGGTTATCACATCACAAATAGTCATGTTGTTACCCTACTTAAGTTTTTTCTTAAGAATCCCCAAATTTGTGCAGCGGATGACATTTAAGTTTTCCACCGCATTTGTCATGGTGATGCTTTTGTGTTGCATTTTATGTACACCTGATATGATATTGCAGGTAATCATGCCAATTATTCAATGGGAAGCAAAATCATTTGGCCGCCCCGTGTTAGCGGTGGTCATAATCACTTCTCTAGCGCTGTTCCCTGTGGTGTTGCTGCCTTCTGGTCCTCCAATGTGGTTAACAGGAATAGTTTTCGGCTATGGTATCGGCTTCTTGATCATCATGGCCGGTGTCACCATTGGCATGTCTTTACCTTATTGGATTGGCCTATTGTTTCGTGACCGCCTGAATGTAATGTTTCTAAACTCCATTTGATCATGAGCTACGATTCGGTATATTTTCTTATTGTTTGATGTCCTGGATCGTAGTTTGCTACCCTTCTGCTCTCATCTGTTTGCTGACATGCAGCTCTGGTTGGAAAAGAAATGGCCACGACAGATTGCTCTGATTAAACTGGCAGGTCAAGGGAGTTGGTTCCAGCAATTCCGGGTGGCTGCATTGCTAAGAATCTCACCGTTCCCATATCCATTGTTCAACTATGCTGTAACTGTGACGGAGATGAAGTTCATCCCTTACATATGTGGTTCGGTTGTTGGAATGGTGCCTGATGTGTTCATCAACATCTACAGGTTAGATTCAGACCAACAATTCATAGCTAGCTTAGTAATGACTCCAATAATTTTATTGCTATCAGGATACTAGTCTAGTTCAGTAGTTGGTCGTAGACTGCAGTTCAATCAGAATCGACATAATCATATCTTTGCGTTGCTTTTGTGCAGTGGGCGGCTGATACGCACATTGGCTGAGCTGAATTATCACGAGCACCGAATGACAACAGTTGAGATAGTGTACAACGTTGTATCTGTAATTGTTGCCATCGTCTTTGCGATTGGATTTACAGTATATGCGAGACGAGCTTTGGATAACATGGAACGTTCCGAAGCCATCTGCACTGAACCTGTCGGCGCCCCTGCCGGATCGACTGAGTTCAGAGATCAGCTTGAGGGATGTTCAACTGCACGTTCCGTACCAATCGATGTTGTATAATAACAAATACTGTACAGTACACGTGTAAGGACTGATTGCTTTAAAGTTCCATTAATGTACATATTCATGTACATACAACATGCTAGATTGGTAGAAGAAAAAGCTTAACGGTGTAACTGCTACGTACTAGTATACTGTAAATCTGTACTGTCCTGACTCCTGATGCTGTTAAGCTGTTGCTGTTCAGGCGCGCATGTTGTGTGATTATTGCTTCTTCAGAGATCAGAGTTCAGACATGCATATTATATTGCATGATGGCCTTTAGGCCTTAGCTGATTCTGTCTATCAGTATCAGTATCAGTATAATGCAGGCATGTTGTGTGCCTACTGGCGGTCTTCCTACTGAACTTAAATTTGCTATCTGCCGGTGTTCATTTATTTACCGAAACGACAAGATAAAGGAGTAGCTTGTAAATTCGTTCATACTGAATTACTGATACATTGAGTTTTATCATTACAGTTACTAAATGGTGCTCACGTCAAAGGAATTTTGAAGAACGTGGCATTGTTAAACGTTTGCAGAGTACTTGGAGGTTACAGTAGAGTCTTGCAAGATGCACCGACAACTGACCACACGCTTCTTGACATGATTCTACTGGTAATTTATCTTGGCGCCAGCGATAAGTGATCTTTATATCTTAGCAGCTTAAAATCAGGGGGGCATTCGTCGCCGTCCCTGGCAGGAACAGAGAATAAAAAAAACTGTTCATTCGATACAGATTGTTATGCTCATATTACTCTGGATTAAAACAACCCAATTGCAGCACCTTTCTCTTCTTCATTGGCAAGGCAGAGGGAGATCAAGAGGTGGCTGTCACATCACATATTCAAATTCAGGAGGGAGAGCCAATCAAGGGCCTTGTTTAGTTTCCAAAAAATTTTGCAAAATTTTTCAGATTTCTCGTCATCGATGCATGCATGGAGTATTAAATATAGACGAAAATAAAAACTAATTACATAGTCTGGTCGGAATTGACGAGACGAATCTTTTGAGCCTAGTTAGTCCATGATTGGACAATATTTATCAAATACAAACGAAAGTGCTACAGTGCCTGTTTTGACAAAATTTTTGAAACTAAACAAGGCCCAAACGTTTCCAAGAAAACAGAGTCGGTTTGGGCCTTGTTTAGTTGTAAAATATTTTGCAAAATGTGAATAGTACCAATTTCGTTTATATTTGACAAATATTGTCTAATTATGGACTAATTAGGCTCAAAAGATTCGTCTCGTCAATTCCGACCAAACTATGTAATTAGTTTTTATTTTCATCTATATTTAATACTTTATGCATACGTATAAAGATTCGATGTGACGGAAAATCTGAAAAATTTTATAAAACTTTTGGGAACTAAACAAGGCCTTTTGAATTACACAACACAGGTGAAAAACACCCGGGCCTTGTTTAGTTCCGAAAAGATTTCGGATTTCGGTAATGTAGCACTTTCGTTTGTTTGTGACAAATATTATCCAATTATGAACTAACTAGGATTAAAAGATTCGTCTCGGGATTTTCAGTTAAACTGTGTAATTAGTTTTTGCTTTCATTTATATTTAATGCTTCATGCATGTGCCGCAAGATTCGATGTGACGGAAAATCTTGAAAACTTTTTGCTTTTTGGGTAAACTAAACAAGGCGCCACTCACACTGACACGCACAAAGGACCACACACTACTTTCGACACCATAATACAGTAGTAATGGTTTATTCACAGTGAAAAGATGCGATGGTTCAATCGATCGAACAATCGGAGACGAAGAGGCACCCGTTGCAATGCAATCGTCATGGGTCACGCGGCCAGCCCGCATTAACCCACGCATCCGACGCGGCGCCGCTTCAATCCGCCGCCACAGACGATGCAGCCAAGACCATCGCCTCCACCTCCACCTCCACGGGCTGCTCAGCTGTCTTTGCGATTGGTACTCCGGCAAGATCATAAGTCATTCTAAAAATTTTAGAGAGTTAAAATTTTTCAAGTTTGACTAAATTTATATAGTAAAATAATAATATTTTTATATCAGCTAAGTATCATTAGATTCTTTGTTAGTTATATTTTAATAGTGTATCTATTTTATGATATAAAATCTTTATATTTCTCTTTATATTTTTTATCAAACTTAAAAATGTTTTGACTCTTAAAGATTTTTAGAATAACTTAATGATTTGGAACGGAGGGAATATATGCGAGGCGACGAGCCCTGGATAACATGGAACATTCCGAAGTCATCTGCGTTGATGAACCTGTCAGCGGCTCAGCGCCCCTGCTTTGCTGGATTGACTGGAGTTCAGGTAGGCATATTGATTGCCTGATGGCCATTAGCTGATTCTGTCTATCAGTATCAGGCAGGCATGTTGTGTGACGACCGGCCGGGCTCCCAACTGACAACTTCAATTTGGTCTCTGTCTGTGTCTATCTATTTACTGATCAAGCCCACAAGACAAAGGAGTAGCTTGTTATGATTCGTTCAATCGTGCTGAATTACCGATGCTGCATGTACGCCGATGCACTGATTTTCATACAGGTACTAAACGATCGATGCTGACGTCGTCAAAGGAGTTAAGAAAGAAATGTACAGCACGGCCTCCTGTTCCCCCCGGCCGGCCCTTTCATTCATTCAAGACCGGATCGCACATCGCAGCATGTCGGCATTGTTAAAACGTTTGCAAAGTACTTGGAAGGTACAGTACAGTCTTGCAAGATAGCTAGCCATGTGCATGGCGTACTAACAGAGGTGCCATACACATGATTACTACATGAGCATGGCGTACGTGGAGGGAAGTGGTGGTTGGTATGCGTACGAGCCAGCCTACGAGCTGAGGCTTCGCACACCATGGCTTTGCGATCATGCAGCCACGCATGACGCATGTATTGGTCGACGTGGCCGGCCGTGGGCCTGTGGGGTGTGGAGCGCCCAGCCTCGATGAGATCAGCACGGGGAGCCGCCGGTGCCGGAGGAGGAGCCGGCGGAGAGGCTCCTGTCGAGGTAGAAGGCCCGCAGCCTGGAGCTCCTGCTGCTGGCGGTGCTGGCGGAGTGCGACAGCACGGGGAGCCCCCACTGGGAGGAGAAGACGATGGCGGGGCAGTCCGCGGCGGCCTCCGCGGCCGCCACCGCCGCCGCCACCCGCCGCACGAGCTCCGCGACCAGCGCGGCCACCCGGCGCGCGGGAAGCAGCAGCAGCAGCCGCACCAGGCGCAGCCGCAGCCGCAGCCGCTTCCCGCCGCTGGGCGTCGTGGTCGTGGTGGTCCCCCACCTCCCCGCCGCCTTGCACGCCCTCCTCCGCAGCCGCAGCGGCCGCCTCGCCCTGACGACGACGCTCCCGCCTGCCGCAGGCGACTCGCCCTCGCCGCCGCGCAGCCGCTGGTACCGGCACGCCGAGCGCGGCAGCAGGCCGTCCCTCGCCGTGAGCACCTCGAGATGGCCCATGTGAGGTAGCTAGCTAGCTAGAGGTGTGGACGTGTGGTGGTGGTGGCTGGCCGGTTGTGTCTGGGGGTGACGAAGAGTGAATTGGTGGTGAGCTCAGTGATTAGCTGTAGGAGGGAGGTGGATATGGAGCGTAGTACGTGGGGTATATATAGCCGTGGAAGTGGAACGGCGGTGGGAATTATTGCGAGCTCGGCCGAGGCCCGGCCGGCACATGGGATGGGAGAAAGGAGTCATCTCGTCCCCCCGACTCCGTCGTCTCCGAGGCCCGGCGCCAAGTTGGCGACTTGGCGAGCAGAAGAAACGGGCGGGCGGGGGCGGCGCCTACGGCCTGATTGCCTTTGACGCATGCTTTCCGTTCCGAACTTCCGATCCGCCACCAGCGTGTTATTTTAGAAATCAAAATTGGTGGTGTGCATACGCATGATGCCTAGTTGTGCTGCACTCTCAGAGATCACCCTTCATGTTCATGACGACGCATGCTCAGGCCAAATTATATTAATAACAGTTGATACGCACATATACTATTCAGTATTGAGTTAATTAAGCTCGATCATCCAGTTCACTAGTTCAGTTTTGGGAGTTGATGATAGATGCTGCTGCGTAGTATGCATGCATGATTGTACAAAGTTCATTTTTTTTGGGGGTTGGGGGGGGGGGGGGGGTTGTGGAGGACATGGGTCCCTTCAACGGGCCCAATTTTTTTATTACCCCAAAAAACACCAATAATTTTTTTATTTGGGGAAA
>Ga0182004_10005176_pt1 | contig 10610 bp, 11 predicted proteins | sample Sormic07211540_1_FD_120479 | JGI IMG/M metagenome (GOLD analysis project Ga0182004, IMG submission 120479) | Endophyte microbial communities from Sorghum bicolor roots, Mead, Nebraska, USA - 072115-40_1 MetaG | ecosystem: Host-associated > Plants > Roots > Unclassified | place: USA: Nebraska...
CCCCCCCCCCCCCCCGCGCTACTACTGTTGCTGCCCCTTGAACATGAGCACATGGCTACAGAGGACGCCAGGCTGCTGCCCTTGGGGACGGTCGGTTGCCGGCTTGCCACATAGTGGTGGCTGGTCGTCACATTGTCGTAAGTGGACATCAGACCTTCGCGCCGCCCCAAGCCTCAATGAGAAATCGGGGTTGTGTCACCCTGGCTGCCAATCTCTCAACATTTGATTGTTCTCTCTCCCAAGGACACTGCTAGTGGTCAAGCCATCTTCCTCGTCATCGCCTATCTAGGCTGGCACCACCCATACTGCTGATCCTCGTCACACCAACTCTTAATCCAAATCTGTGCCTACTGCTACCACCTCCGTGACGTCACCGCCAATGCAGCAAATCGATGACATGAGCTGTGAGCACTTGTCGATACGTCTGAGCAGCCCGGTCTACCTTCGCCATCCAGCCAGCTCTGTCCTGACGCAGTTGTTGGTGGGAAGCAGGTGATTATGTGTACTCATGTGCCTGTATTGATGTTTCGGGTTTGTGCCTCCCTCCATGGCTTCGACCACGTCCACCTCAACCTAGGCTACTTCAGAGACTAAAAGGGTTATCATCCTCATGAGCTACTTGTCAATTCCTACTCCAGTTGCAGCATCTGCAACTACAAAGGATGTTAGTATTCGACTTCTTCTCTAGTCTAATTGAAGGAAAATATAATTGGTGGAATATTGGATATATTGCATTGGGCCTTATGGGCTGATTATATTGGGTACATAGGACTAACACCTCACGTGGGTACACAGTGTGGTACTATTCCTATTTACTCTAACAAGTAACATCCCCCCGCACTCACAGAGGGAGCGTTGCAGACAGCTGGAGAAGAAGCTGATAAGGCAAACATCCCCCCGCAGTCATAATAGTCGATGCACCACGTATGCTATGGCTGGAGAAGAAGCTGATTAGTCCTCATGCAAGGTGGTAGCCCTTTATGCTGATGTCGAGGTAGCCGAACGTGAGGGCGCAGTAGCCGTGGTCACAAAAGTCGTGCTGAAGATGGCCGAGGTCAACGTAGTTGTGGTCGGGTTGTCGTGTCGATGGAGCTACAGGCACACAAGGAGCGTCATGGTAACGACGGAGACGAGTCGAGGCAGTCGTCATGGGAGGGGGTGATGCCAAAGTCTATGCACTTAGGGCCATCATAGACGTAGAAGAAAGGTGACGACGCAATCAAGGCAAACAGGGTGGAAACGGGAGGGCCGATGCCGAAGTCGATGTAGTCTGTTAGAGTATTTACTCCCTATTTACTTCCTACCTGTACACGCCTCCTCCTCCAAGCTGACCAGGCCCTTTGGGCTGCCCTCTCCTTCTCTATATATGTGTAACCCTACTGTAATCCCAGTATCAAGTATATTACTATCATGGTATCAGCTTAAATTCACCATGGGCCTCTCTCTCCCCTCCCGCCCACTCCCCTGCTTCCGCCCCCTCCTCTGTTTTCCTTTAGGCGCACGCGCCCAGCTGCTTGATTGTCGCGCGCAGCCCTATCAGTCACGCCCGCGCCTGCTCGGTTGTTGCGCCCGTCCTATCAGTCGCGCACGTGCCCGCTCGGTCGCAGCGCCTGCCCCTTCGGCCGTGCGCCCGCTCCTCGGTGGCTGTTGCGCCCATGGCCCCCGCAACCCCCTCGGCGACTGCGCCCCACCCCTGCGCCCCCGGCGGCTCCCTCTCCAGCGCCTCCGCGGCCTCCACCATGGCCCTTCTCCACGACGAGGCCCTTGCTGCCGCCAAATCCCTGGAAGAAGAAGCTTCCTCCCTGCGCGACTCCAATGCTAAGCGCAGCCAGCAGCTCCAGGAGGAGGCCGACCTCCTCAAATCGGTTGCCGCTGCTCAGGAACATGTCTGCGTCGCCGCAGCTGCTCTCGACCAGGAGCGCGCGCAGGCCGCCGCCCTGGAGCAGCAGGCCGCAGACCTCCGTGCGCGCCTCCACCCCGACTCTGGCACGGACGACGACGCTCTTCCGGACGACGATGGCCTCTCCGCCTCCTCAGAAGCTGCGGCGATTGCTCACTTGCACAGTCAAGCCGCGGCCATCCAGAGCATCAAGAATTTGGTGCCCATCACCCTTGACATGCAGTCCTCCAACTATTCAAAGTGGCGTGGCTACGTCCTTCTCGTCCTCGGCCGCTTTGAACTGAAGAACCACGTCCTCAGTGATGTTGCTCGCCCCGCCGATCCCGCCTGGTCGCACATGGACTGCGTGGTTGTCTCATGGCTGTTCAACACCATCTCCGCCAACCTTCTGGACATCATCCATGAGCGCGATGGCATCACTGCTCGAGCGGCCTGGCTTGGGATCGAACAATAGTTCCTCAACAACCGCCGAGTCCTGGGCCATGCTCCTCGACGCCGAATTTCGCACCCTATCCTAGGGCGCGCGCTCCATCGACGACTACTACCGCTGGATGATGGGTATGGCTAATGCTCTTGCCGATCTTGGCGACCCATCACGGACCGTACCCTTGTGCTGAACATCTTGCGCGGACTCAACGAGCGCTTCCAGTTCATGTCACAGCTCGTCACTCAGCAGCGCCCCTTCCCCTCCTTCGCCAACGTCCGGGCCGACCTGCGCCTAGCTGAGCTCAACATGGCGCCTCCTACGGCGCCCCCTTCAGCCCTCGTCGCCTCTGCGTCCACCAGGCCGCTTGCACCAACTCTGCCTGCTGCCCCGCGCCCCCCCACCGGCTGCTGGGGGGCCTCAGTCTGGCAGCCACAGCGGCCGTGGTCGACGTCGCCGTGGTGGTCGCGGCCAAGGTGGCTCGTCCAGCAGCCTGGCTGGAGGACAACAGTGGCCCTCCTTCCTAAACCCTTGGACAGGATCCATCCACATGTGGCCTGGGTCCTCCCCCGGGGGTCCTCGCAGTCCACCACCTCACACTGGTCCTCTCCCTCAGCAGGCCCTAATGGCTGGTGCTGCTACCCCTGGCACGTTCTACTCGCCGGCATCAGCAGCCTACTACCAGGCGCCTGCCCCGGCACCTTCTCCTGCATGGTCTCCATGGGATCCCCAAGCCCTTGACAGCGCCTTCAACACCGTCTCCCTCACCCCGCCACCCAGCCCCTCGGACTGGGTCGTCGATTCGGGAGCCACCTCCCAGTATGGTTACCATGTCTCCTTCCTCTTCCTTCCCTTCTTCCATTATTGTGGGCAATGGAGCCACCTTACTAGTCATTGGCGCTGGCTACTCCACTCTCCTTGGTCCTTTTCATCTTAACAATGTTCTAGTTGCCCCCGATATTATAAAAAACATTCTCTCTGTAAGACTGTTCACCACTGACAATCTTGTTTCTATTGAGTTTGACCCTCTTGGTGTTTATGTGAACGATCTACGTCCCAGGAACGTCCTCCTTCGATGTAACAGCTCGGGGCCCCTCTACACCCTGCAACTCCCGTCTTCGTCCTTCAGTCCCTGTGCTCTGGTGGCGACTCCTTCTCCAGCTACTTGGCATCGTCACCTCGGCCACCCTGGCAAAGCTGCCCTTTAGAGTCTCACTCAGTCCTCCTCCATCATTTGCAGCAAGCCTGCTGATGACTCTCTCTGTCATGCTTGCCAACATGGGTGTCATGTTCGCCTGCCCTTTACTAGTTCCCTGTCTAGAGCAACCAACAATTTTGATTTAATCCATTGTCATCTGTGGACTTCCCGTCACCATTGTATCCGGATTTAAATATTATTTAGTTATTGTTGATGATCGTTCACATTTTCTTTGGACATTTCCTCTTCGCTTGAAATCCGACACCTTTTTTGTGCTCTCAAATTTCTTTGCTTATGTGCTTACTCAGTTTGGGTGCCACATCAAAGCCGTGCAATGTGACAATGGCCATGAGTTTGACAACTCCGTGTCTCGCTCTTTGTTCCTAAGGGCATCTCCCTCCGCATGTCATGCCCATATACCTCACAGCAGAACGGTAAAGCCCAACGCATGCTTCGGACCGCCAACAATGTCACTCGCACCCTGCTGTTCCAAGCATCCATGCTGCCCTCATATTGGGCTGATGCTCTCGCCACAGCCACCCACCTTATAAACCGCCTCCCCACCAAAACCTTGAACATGAGCACCCCCTTCTTTGCCCTCCACGGCACTCTTCCCACCTATCATGATCTCTGGACTTTTGGATGCTCTTGCTACCCCAACCTCACCTCCACCACTCCACACAAGCTTGCCCCACGCTCTACTCTATGCACTTTCCTCGGTTACTCTCTGGACCACAAGGGCTACTGGTGTCTCGACCTCACCACCAATCGTGTCATCATCTCCCGCCACGTTGTTTTTGATGAAACAACATTCCCCTTCTCCCTCCGGCGGCCATCCCCATCCACCACCGAGCTTGATTTTCTAACTCATGACGACTCCTCGTCGGTTCCCTATCTGTCTGCAGGTACTCACAGCATTGCTGGTCCTCTGCCATCACCTGGGCCTCCACCGGTTCTTCCTGTGCCCAGGCCGGCCCCTGTACTTGCAGTTCAGGTGCCATCTGTGCCTCCTGTACAGCCCCCTGTACCTGCTGTACAGGTGCCTGCCCCTCTGCAGGTTGTACAGCCACCTGTACAGGTGACCGTAGCACCTCCTGTTCAGGAGCCTCAGGCGCCTGCCCCGCTACCAGCACCCCCGGCGTTCACCAAGCCGCCTGTTGTACATGTCTACAGCCGGCGTGCCCCTGCACCCAGCTCGCCGACCGAGCCCCTCCCTGGGGCTCCTCCACCTCCTCGACGCTCTGGCATCGTCCCATCTCCACCGCGCTATGTCAAAAGCGGTCCTTCACTTCCGGTGTTGTTCCCATCCTTCCGGTCACCAACTCTCATGGCATGGCGACCTACAGGAAAATTGGGTACCAGCAGCCTCGCTTTGGTCTGCACACCAAGGTCCTGTCCCCATTGCCGCGGTCCTGCCGCGACGCTCTCGCCGACCTCCACTAGCGTCAGGCCATGGAAGCGGAGTATGCCGCTCTCTCAGATAATCATAACTGGTATCTCGTTCCTCGTCCTGCCAAGACCAATGTTGTCACCGGAAAGTGGATTTTCAAGCACAAATTTCATGCAGATGGGTCTTTGGACAGATATAAGGCTCGTTGGGTACTTCGTGGGTTCACTCAACGACCCGGGGTTGATTATGATGAAACTTTCAGCCCTATTGTCAAGCCCGCTACGGTTCACACAGTCCTCACCTTGGCTCACTCCTAGGACTGGTTGATACATCAGCTGACGTGAAGAACGCCTTTCTTCACGGAACACTGTCAGAAACAGTATACTGCTCTCAGCCCACTGGCTTTGTTGATCGTTGATCCTGCTCTTCCTGGACATGTTTGCAAACTCAACAAGTCCCTCTACGGTCTGAAGCAAGCCCCGCGTGCATGGTACAACCGGTTCGTCTCCTTCCTGCTGTCTCTTGGATTCACCGAAGCCAAGTCTGACACCTCACTTTTCTCTACCAGCGTGAACTGAGACAGTCTATCTGCTCCTATATGTGGATGGCATTGACACTCTATTCCTTTCACAGCGACAGTACACCCTGGACATTCTCGCTCGCCATGGCATGAGCGACTGCAAGCCATGCTCCACCCCTGTTGATACTTGTGCTAAGATCTCCGCTGCTGCTGGTCCTACCGTTGCTGATCCTACAGCATACCGCAGCCTTGCGGGTGCACTTCAGTATTTGACCTTCACTCGGCCTAACATCGTGTACGCTGTTCAATAACTCTGCCTGTACATGCATGATCCTCGGGAAGACCACCTTGTTGTTGCCAAGCGGATCCTCCGCTACCTTCAAGGAACTCTTGACTTCGGTCTTGTCATTCCGCGCTCGGCTCCGATGCAGCTCGTTATGTACACCGACGCTGACTGGGCGGGCTACCCCGACACCCGACGCTCTACCTCCGGCTACGCTGTCTTCCTCGGTGGCAGCCTCGTCTCCTGGTAATCTAAGCGACAACCCACTGTCTCGCGCTCTAGCGCTGAGGCCAAATACCGTGTTGTCGCCAACGGTGTTGCCGAAGCCTCATGGTTGCGCCAACTCCTTCAAGAGCTGCATTAACCGCTAGCCTCTGCCTCCCTCGTCTACTGCGACAACGTCAGCGCTGCCTACCTCTCCACCAACCCCATCCAACATCAGCGCACCAAGCACATGGAGATTGACCTCCACTTCGTTCGGAACGGGTTGCCCTTGGGGCTGTCCGCGTGCTCCATGTTCCCACCATGTCGCAGTTCGCCGATGTCTTCACCAAGGGGCTCCCTCCTCGGTCTTCAAGGATTTTCACTCCAGCCTGAACGTTCGCTCCAACGACGTTCCGTCTGCGGGGGGTGTTAAGAGTATTTACTCCCTATTTACTTCCTACCTGTACACGCCGCCTCCTCCAGGCTGGCCAGGCCCTTTGGGCTGCCCTCTCCTTCTCTATATATGTGTAACCCTACTGTAATCCCAGTATCAAGTGTATTACTATCACAGTCAAGCCGCCTGAGCACCAAGGCGTAGCTAGATTTGCCAGATCTAGCAACGCGTCGGGGTCGAAAGCACTATCGGTGTTGCCAATACTGGTCGTACAGGGGAGAGGGCCCCAATCATGTGGTTGTGCTAGACGAAGAAGAAATCTATGAGAAGACGCGTCGGTGAGCAGATCTCAACGATGATATGGGTAGCGACAGCTTGATGACGAAGACCCAATCAGCAAGACGAAGACCTTGTGCAGACGGATGGCGCAGTAGGGATTGTGTAGCACATTCGTCGATGCAAAGGTGACGACGATGTAGATGCAACGACAAAGCTGACACACAAGCGGCGATGCTGTGGCCTGATGAGGTGACCCAGTAACAGCCCTGTTACTGGGAGAAGATGCACATAATACTCAGCGATGGTGTCGATGAAGTCGATGCCGATGTTGGAGTGGAACACTCGAGTCGACGGGCGGTGGGCTACTCAATCCCGATTGACCGAGCAAACCAAAAAGATACAACAGTAGGAGATCAGGTGTACCTAGCGAGACAACATGGCGGACGCGCGGGGTCGAAGGCGCTGACGTGGATCGACATGGTGGAGATGGGCAGATCCGCCCGACAACAGTGACACGCTGGATCTAGCTGCCTCCATGGCAGCGCGGGGTCGAGGCATGCGGCCGACCCTAGCCGCCACCACGGCGGCACGGGACAGAGCGAGATCCATCTGCCTCCAAGCGACGAAGATCAGATGCTGACGACGACAGCCGGTGACGAGCCCGGGGACAAGGCAGCGACGGCCAGGCGATGACGTAGTGACGTAGGGGAGATCCCGATCTGCTGCGCGACAACGATGATGACAGCCAGATAAATAGGATCGTGCGCCTAAACAGGGGCGCTGCTCCGGCGGAGATCAACCTCTCCCCGGGGGCACGCAGTATGGAAGCGGCAGCGGCTAGGGTTAGGATCTAAACCTACGCAAATGATACCATGGTTAGGATCTAAACCTAGGCGAATGATACCATGAGAGAGAATAATTGGTGGAATATTGGGCATATTGCATTGGGCCTTATAGGCTGATTATATACGGTACATAGGACTAACACCTCACATGGGTACACAATGTGATACTATTCCTATTTACTCTAACACTAATCATCTGTGATGCTTATCTATGACTGCAGGGGGATGTTAGAGTACATTTGGTAGTTAGGGATTCTACAATCCCCGTATTGCCATATGTATTCAATAGGTGTCTTGACCCCCAAGTCTTGTATTCTATTTATACTACCCAAGGACTCAATGCAATACATCCACACATTATATGTGCTTTCAATTCCAAATGGTCTAAAGCCCCAAGAACCACAAGGAAGTTGAGGCCTTTCTGCAGTTGTCCTCCAAAGCAAGGATAATCTTCTCCCACCAATCATCAAAGAACTCTTCTCCAATATGAGCGGCAAAGGATCTGTAGGCCTACCCTTTGGAATAACCTGAACCAAAAATTCCAAGCAAAGATGCAAGAAGGGAGAGGATGGTTGATGGATTCCTCAGATTGATCAAAATGATGACACCTCTCTGGATGAGGGATCCCTTTTCTTGCTAGAAGATCGGGCGTCCAGCACCTGTCATGAGGTGGTCTTGCAGTCTGTACTTACACACATTCATATTTGGTGTCTTTCTTCGAATGGCCTATAGGAATTTCTTATATGTTATCATAGGATTGAGACCATATTGTTATTGTTTTAGGAGAATTATAGGACATGACTATTGAATAAGGCATTCAATTCCTAGAGGATGCCATTTTGGACACCGATATGGTCACCAATACACTACTTCGATCACTAATTAGTGCTTCATAGTAACAAAATGTATGCAAAACACCTGTAAAAAATGTATGCAAATCAAAGCAAAGCTGTGGTATTTTGAAACTAGTTTTCACGAAAAATCTAGCTATACCATGTCCAAAAGTATTTTCTAGAACTAGAATTGCCACTCCCAATGTACAGATTAAGGCTTTCCTGACTGCAGGCTTGGTTTTATTGTGTGCCCTCATGCTTACACCTTCTATACCATCAAAGTGGGTCAGCTGGCACCAACTACCACAATGATAATTGTATGTTTCTGCTATTACAGCATAGCATGAAAAATGGAATTAATCCAAAATCGCGATAGTTCTTTTGTTTCTGTGTAGCACCAACCATTCTGTTTCTAAACTATGTAGCTAATTCTTAAATGAGAGGTGTTAGCTGCCTTAAGCTAAAACAAGCAACATAAAAGAATGAAATTTGTGAAAAGAATAAACCTTTTATATTTGCTAAGCTCCACACCTTTGATGTGAATAGCCCCGGCCATGCCTGTAGCAAAGACGAAGAGTTATGTCCATCTGTTTAAGATCTCATATACATACAGCTTGAAAAAAAAAATCAGGACTTCTGAAATAATTCATAGAAGGGAAAACTGCAACAGCCCACAAGGCACCATTACAATCATTTACACTGTGGAAAAACTAAATTCTACAGATTACACATATGCATTTTAACTGAAACTAATATTGAACACTGTGGAAAACTAAATGCACTAGATTACACATTTGCACTACACTTCAGGAAAATAAAAATCGGCAGTCGGCACATGGAACTCCGTAAAGTTGTGTGAATGCAGCACGGAAAGAGCCCAAGAATAGCCTGGACACAATAACCCGAAATGAAAAGGGGGAAGAAAAGGTATTCTCAAATCACCAAAAAGGCTTCTGTATTACTAACCTTTAAGACCACACAATAAAAACCTCAAAAACAAGATACGCACCAACGCGCGACGTAAGGTAAGGAAACCAAACGGAAACAATCTGGGGACATGAGAACGGAGACGGACCGAACTGAAAAGTAGGATGCGGCGGGGAGTCGAGCACGAGCCACATGTTCTTGCCCTTGCGCCGCGCGGCGGCGATGGTCCTCCCGACCAGCGACGCCTCCAATCGTTCGGGGGCGACCCCATCGATGACCTTGGTGTCGTCTGCGGCGGCGCACCGCACGATCCTTTTCCCGACGCAATGCTCCTCGAGAGCCAGCCGCGCCACCTCCACTTCCGGAAGCTCCGGCATCTCTCTCTCAGTCGCCTATAGGGATTTGCCCCCCTTCGCTTTTCTCTCTATTCGGGAAACAAGTTCAAGAATTTTTTTTTCAAAGTGCTAGCATTTCGTAGTAAATTATACAACAACTATATAATTAATTATTTTTTATTTATATTTAATACTTTATACATATGTTGAAAGATTTAATATGGTAGAAATTCTTCGTCATTTTACAAAAATCTCCGGCAACTAAATACGGCCGAAGTGAATTTCTTTGGATCTACTATAATTCGTAGCTTCAGTAAAGCTCAGTAGCCCCATCACCACCAATAATAAACCGAGGGATCCCATAAATCAAGCACCTAAAGTTAATTTGGTTTGTCAACTTTTTAAAAAATTAGTAACAACATCTATAATACTAAATAAATATATTGTCAAAATATTTTTATGATTCTAGTTCTAATGATATAAGTTCAGTCTCATAAATATTGAGACTCTTTTCTACAAATTTAATTAGATTTAAAATTATCTAATTAAGATAGCTTTAAAATATTACTTCTTTTATAAAGAAAGTATCTTCGTTTTAATTTTTTATATACATAGATTTTTGCTAGGAATCAAAATATATAGTATATTTAGATATTTAAAAAAGTCACAATATTTTATAATTTAAATTTAAAGAATTATATCCTAAGCTCCTGAGTCGCAGACACGTCATCAGCATTTACATGTCTCACTTTATTTATATTTTAGATTAAACTACTTTAATTCAGTCTATAAACTGAGCTACGCTAAATAGGCTCTTGTTGAGGGTACCAACAAGGGGTACCCTCACCAATGCGTATAACGAAACCGTCCGTACACACGGGCGGTTATCGACGGCCGCAGCCTCGAAGACGGAAGTACCGTCGAGCGAGTCGACCAGGGCTCGAGCAGCAACTGTCGTCGAATACGGAAAAGGGCTCGAGCGAATCGAAGGGCGTCGAGCGCAAGGACACTGTCCGCCGCCTGACGCGCGCACGCGGGTCGGAGCATTTAATGCACCTGACGCTTCCCCACCTAACAC
>Ga0182004_10005177_pt1 | contig 10610 bp, 11 predicted proteins | sample Sormic07211540_1_FD_120479 | JGI IMG/M metagenome (GOLD analysis project Ga0182004, IMG submission 120479) | Endophyte microbial communities from Sorghum bicolor roots, Mead, Nebraska, USA - 072115-40_1 MetaG | ecosystem: Host-associated > Plants > Roots > Unclassified | place: USA: Nebraska...
CCCCATAATATGCTGAAGCCAATAATGTCTTATTTTGCTTCTGATGATGTATTTCGTTTGTGCCACCTCAAGAAGCTTTAAGGAATGCTATCTTTATTGATTGTGGAGGTTTGTGTAATTGTGCTAAAAAATCTATATTTATATATGCAGTTGGAATGCAGCATATGAGAGTCTGCTTGGATCAAATAAGCCATTTCCTCAACCCATTCCTCTTCATGTAAGATCTAACACATTTCAGTCTAGCATTTCTTGCAAGGCATGCACTCTTAAACATGGGTCATGACATTGCAGGAGATGGTCGATTTCCTTGTGGACATCTGGGAGCAGGAGGGGCTGTATGACTAGCGCAAATGATTTCATGGGATAACATATCTGGGATAACACATAGTTGTTCCTCAAGAGAGGGGAAAAAAGAATGACATAGGGTGTGTAGGCTTGAGATGAGGTGGCCTGTCATACTTGTTTTTGTCAATGGAGGCCTGTTGTACTTGCAGAATACCGAGCTTGTAATGCTAGAGAAGTCCTGATACTGATAGTGGCTTTGTTGAATTTGTCAAAGAAAGTTGTGTGAGGTTGAGTTGTGACAAAAAGTGCGATTTGTATTTGATTAAGAAGGCTTTAACAGTTAACACGATGGCAGTTGCGTGTTGGTTCGAGATGGTTGGATTATTCTAAGGAGCGAGGAGTCATGTAAGTGTCCAGTTCGTGGTGAATGCAACCTTTGACTGATCCAGTTCCGGACTGTTAAAATTCGTTCGTTCTGTAATGTGAAGTGGCTGTGACTTGTCATTTTGATGAATGATCTCTCTTGCCATAAGGAAAAAAAATGGTTAATGTGTGCACAACCTTTGAATATTGTGAGCACAATACCCTACTCTGTCGCGATTGAGAGGCTCCAACGAAACAGGACTAGATCAGCATCTACTCTCCTCAAATCGAACTCCTCAATTCCTTGGCTTGTTCATTTGAAATTATCTATTAAATCTATCAATCATTTAACAATGTTTTTTTATAATAAATCAGCAAATAATATTTTTAGCCATGACTTCTCGTACCAAAGGATTGAGCAGCAGACTCATTCATCGAATCAACTACGGTGAGTGAATGCCAGGTCTGGCAGCGTGTCCACGTAGACAGCGTGCGCCCGACCCCAAAGCCAAAGGCCAAACTGCCAAAGCGTTGGGGTATGCCAAGAAAAGGAAAGGCCGAAAGGGGCACGGCGAGAAGTAGTCTGGGCCGAAACCAGCAAAAGGGCCATCGGCGTTGGGCCCCCGGCAACGACGCGCGGGCGCGGCCCTCTGCGTTCGGCCGGTCCCACCACCAGCTGTAGCCCCCCACTGGCCACCCACCCCCGCCCCACTGCGCATTCTCACACACACACACACAACACTGTGCGACTTGTCCTCGGCGCCTCCGCTCCCCTTTTCCCCTTTTTATTCGTCGACGCATACTTGACCCGGCTGTAGCTGTACCGGAGATAGAGCGAGGGTTCGGTGACGAGAAAACCCCAATCGCCTCCGCCCCCCCTCCTCTACTCCGGCCGCAGCCGCCGACGTCGCCACGCGCATTCCGCCGCGCCAATCGGTAGGGTTCGCCCGCTTCCCCCCCTCAGCGACTCGATCCCGCTCCCTCCTCGCGCGCGCATTGCATCTCGTCCCGCTTGTGTCGTTTTTGATCTGATTGATCCGTGGTGGGTGGGCTGCGTGTGTGGCAGGGTACACGAGAAGGGTTGCGGATGGAGTCGTCGGCGTCCGCGCCGGCGTCCAAGGGCCCGCGCTACGCGCCGCCGGATCCGACGCTCCCGAAACCGTGGAGGGGGCTCATCGACGGCAACACGGGGTACCTCTACTTCTGGAACCCGGAGACCAAGGTTACGCAGTACGAGCGCCCCGTCGCGGCCGTGCCTTCCTCCCCGTCGCAGCCGCCTGGCTACTCCAGGCACGATGAGAAGCCGAGAAGCAGCGCACCTTCCGAGGTAACAACGCGTATTCCGAAAATGTGGCTTTGTGCGAGGTTGAGGTCTGCGAGATGGTCTTTTTTTTTCCTTCTAGAGAACAAATGTTTGCTACATTCTCATAGTAGTCTGTATTTGGTGCTTCAGCAGCGCTCGGAAGCTGCGGTGAGCCGCCAGCAGTATGTGCCTCCCTCCGATAACAGGGCAAGGAATGATCACTCGGAGGTGACCTGTTTTTCTCTCGTTACTTCACTATATCGATCGCGTGCTACATGTCATCTTTTGCCCTGCACTCGATTGCACGGTGTGATTTAGGTCAAGGTTGCCAGTAGAAGTATAGTTGGAGGCTAGGATATACTCTGCCTGCTGGTCGATTTCAGAGGTGGAAATACCTACTTGGTCGAGTTCAGTTGATAGTGATGACCTTTCTTGGCTAACGAACTATTTGTCAAGAGAGATACTTTTCTTTAGCAACCTGCTTAAGCTGCATGCACAATGTATCTAGTTACATGTACATGCAATGCATGGTATTGTTATTCATTGGACATTGCTGTTTCAAAATATCAAGGAAGATACGATAGTACTGTAGTAGTAATAGTGCATCAAAGAGTCAACATATGATCATAAGAGAGCAAATCATAAGCGATTTACTTTTCTTTGTCCACTCATAGCATGCTACCTTGTTTCAGCCACGCTCTGCATCTGGAGTGAACCTTTCACAAAGTGCTCCATCCACTAATCAGGTTTCTCAGGCTGCCAATGGAAGCCAAATGTCGACAGAAGCATATCGTGCTAAGCATGAGATTACCATTGTTGTATGTGATCAACTAATCCATTCCTTTTTTTCTGTTTACTCCCTCCATCCCAAATTATAAGATGTTTTGGCTTTTCTAGATACCTAGCATTTGCTATGCATTTAGATATACACTATGTCTGGATACACAGTTAAAGCAGTGTATCTAGAAAAGCCAAAATGTCTTATAATTTGGAATAGAGGGAGTACCATCAATCACTCTTGTTTTTATTTAGATGTTACTTAGATTTTCCATTCATTTTCTTTTATTAACAGGGCAATGAGGCACCTGCGCCATTCATGACATTTCAGTCCACAGGCTTCCCATCAGAGATTCTAAGGGAGGTAGGTCTACACAATGTGTAGCAATATTAATGTGCTTTTTTGGATTCCTTTCTGATGGGACCAGGTGGCCATTGTGCATCCATTGTATGTATGCATGATTAAACCAAGTTTTCTTTGCAGCAGGCTCTTCAAGTCAACAATCCAAGTCGTGGTTCGACCTGTTTGTTGTCTTGTGCAGCCTCCTGTGGTTTGAAACAGCTCACTATTTTGTTCAGTCTCCAACTGCATGATGTTTGGCTTGGCTTCTGTGTAACTAAAAATTGCACATCACGAGAAGCCTTTTCTCTTTGCTATAGACTATATTATGATTTTTATCCTTACACAGATATGGTATTTAGATAACACTCATCTCTGAAGGGTATCAACCTTTTGCAGGTTCTGCAAGCAGGTTTCTCAGCACCAACTCCTATCCAAGCTCAGTCATGGCCAATTGCTATAAAGGGTCGTGATATAGTAGCTGTGGCGAAGACAGGTTCAGGAAAAACATTGGGCTATCTCCTCCCAGGGTTTATTCTTCTGAAGCGCCTGCAGCATAATTCAAGGGAAGGTCCAACAGTATTAGTTCTGTCTCCAACCAGGGAATTGGCAACACAAATTCAAGACGAAGCAATCAAGTTCGGAAGATCTTCAAGAATATCTTCTACTGTATGTTGCTTTATATTTTCTTATATCTGTTATTATCATTACTAATGCTTTTCTCTGCTTAGGTCTAGAACATGTGTTGTATTTTTAAATGAATTAACTAAGTTAGCGCCTCTAACCATATTGGTTAATTCTAATGAATTCATATGCGAGCATATGAAAGCTCCATTTATGTTTAATATATGTTGTATAAGAGATGTTAATCTAATTTTTATTGTTTGAAGTGCTTATATGGAGGTGCTCCAAAAGGCCCTCAGCTAAGAGAGTTGGAGCGTGGTGCCGACGTTGTTGTCGCAACTCCTGGGAGATTGAATGACATTTTGGAAATGAATAAAGTGAGCCTGCGCCAAGTGTCTTATCTTGTCCTTGATGAAGCTGACCGTATGCTTGATATGGGATTTGAGCCACAAATAAGAAAAATTGTGAAACAAATACCACCTAGACGGCAAACTCTTATGTACACTGCCACATGGCCAAAAGAGGTTAGAAGAATAGCGTCGGATTTACTGAATAACCCAGTTCAAGTTAACATTGGAAACACTGATCAGCTGGTTGCAAATAAGTCAATTACTCAGGTGAGTCAAAATGTTGTTTTCTTTTTTTTTCAAACCAGATACTTTGTTTCTGTACTTTGAGGTGGTTTGTTGCACACTGCAGCATGTGGAAGTCATCCCACATATGGAGAAATCAAGACGACTTGATCAAATCTTGCGGTCACAAGATCCTGGATCAAAAATCATAATATTTTGCTCCACTAAGAGGATGTGTGATCAGTTGGCTAGAAACCTATCACGGCAGTATGGTGCTTCTGCTATTCATGGTGATAAATCACAGTCTGAGAGGGATTCTGTGTTGAATGACTTTCGAAGCGGCAGGTGTCCAGTACTTGTAGCCACTGATGTGGCCGCTCGAGGCTTGGACATAAAGGACATCAGGTAGGGCTGTGTCTTCGTTGCTTCTCAATTTTTGAGAGCTTTACCTTCTAATCATTTGAGCAACTGTGCCATAGTCATTGTAACGCTGATAATAAAATGGTGAATACACACATTTTGTATTCGACATAAATTTTTGAATGTAACCCACTGACAATCCTTCCAAAATCTCCTCACAGGGTCGTGGTTAATTATGATTTCCCAACTGGTGTGGAGGACTACGTCCATAGAATTGGGAGGACTGGTAGGGCTGGTGCGACAGGTTCTGCCTACACATTCTTCGGTGACCAGGATTCGAAGTACGCTTCAGATCTTGTCAAGATTTTGGAGGGTGCAAACCAATCTGTGCCACAACAATTAAAAGAAATGGCTCTTCGTGGAGGATATGGTGGAAGATCACGTCGGTGGGCATCTTCTGATGACTCTTATGGTGGTCAAGGATATGGTGCTAAAAGATCAACTGATAGCTTCAATAACAGCAGCTTCGGCAACCAGGCTGGGGGTGGTTCAAGCTTTCACTCGAGGTGTGTATCAGTTGCAGTTTGAATGCTTCCTTTTAGCCATGCACAACCCTAATGAGTCATGAATTAGCAGCTTCCATAACAGCTCCAGTGGCAATCAGTTTGGTGATACTACGAGCTTTCATGGCAGGTATGGTGAAAATTTCTATTATACATACATTGTCTTTGGCCCATCTATACATTATAATGAACCATCACATTACAGCTATGATAACAGCAGCCGCAACAATCAGACAGGTGACAATGCGAGCTTTCCACCCAGGTGTGTATAATTTTTCCTATTCAGATGATTATTTAGCTGATGTTTCCCTGTTACATGATTAATTGCTATCTTTGATACAGCTCCAGCAACAATCAGTCTGGGGATGGTCTCAGTTTTCATGAAAGGTACTTTATTAGTCTTTGAGCCAATATTTTTACCATATTTGGAATTATGCAGTGTCATTTGAAATTGTGAAGTTTATATAATCTCTGAACTTGTGCTGTCATTTGGTGCTGTCCGTCTTGTTGAAGCACTGATCTAATGGAACTTTTTAGCATGAAAACATAATTAAATTGGTGCATCTTTTGTCCTATTCCGTTTATCTTCAACAACTATTATCACTTTTTGTTTCTTAAGTTTATTGAAGGAGAATATATAATTGGTGGAATATTGGATATATTGCATTGGACCTCATGGGTTGATTATATAGGGTACATAGGACTAACACCTCACATGTACACAATGTGGTACTATTCCTATTTACTCTAACTCCTCCCTGCAGTCACAGCGGGAGCACTGCAGAGTCTGGAGAAATTGACAAAGCTAACATCCCCTCGTAGTCATAATAGTTGATGCACCCGGTAGCTGTGGCTAGAGAAGAAGCCGATGAGTCTTCATGCTAGGCGGTAGCCCTTTGTGCCGTTGTTGAGGTAGCCGAGCGTGAGGGCACAATAGCTGTGGTCGAAGAAGCTATGCTGAAGATGGCCGAGGTTGACGTAGTTGTGGTTGGGTTGCCATGTCGATGGAGCTAGGTGCACAAGGGGCACCATGGTGATGACGGAGACGCATCGAAGCAGTCATCGTGGGAGGGGGAGATGCCGAAGTTGATGTAGCCAGGGCCATCGTAGACGAGAAGAAAGGCGACGATGGAATTGAGGTAGACGAGGGTCGATGCCGAAGTCGATGCAGTCAAAGCCGCCTGAGCACCGAGGCGTAGCTAGATTTGCCAGATCCAACAACACGTTAGGGACGAAAGCATGCATCGGTGTTGCCAATACGGGTGTACAAGGGAGAGGGCCCCAACCGTGTGGTTGTGCTGGACGAAGAAGAAGCAATGTGGGAGAAGACGCGTCGGCGAGCAGGTCTCAGCGACGATGCGGGTAGCAGCAGCTTGATGACAAAGAGTCAAAGACCCAATCAACTGGACGAAGACCTTGTCAGACGGATGGCGCAACAGGGATTGCGTAGCACAGTGGTAGATGCACAATGATGGCGATGTAGATGCGGACACACGGGCGACGGTGCTGCAGCCCGATAAGGTGACACAGGAACAACCTTGTTGCTCAGCGCATAATACTCGGAGACAATGTCGATGAAGTCGATGCCAATGCCAGCATGCGAGGCCGACGGCCAGTGGGCGACTCAATCTCGATTAGTGATTGGGCAAACCAAAAAGATACAACAACAAGAGATCGGGTGTACCCAGCGAGACGACATGGCGGCAGCGGTGTGACCCGATTGGTCAGTGCAAGGCGCACGGCGGGTCACAGACGTGTAGGGTCGAAGGTGACGACGGGGATCGACGTGGTCGAGATGGGCACATTCGCCTGACAACAACGACACGTCGGATCTGTCTGCCTCCATGGCAACGCAAGGTCAGGGCGTGTGGCTGGGCTTGACTGTCATCCCGACGGCATGGGATGGGGCGAGATCCATCTGTCCATGCGACGAAGATCAGGTGTTGATGGCGACAGCGACAGTCCGACAACGACGTAGGGGAGATCCCGATCTGCTGCGCGACAACGACGATGGCAGCCGGATCAATAGGATCAGACGCCTAATCAGGACGCTGCCCCCAGCAGAGATCAACCTTCCCCTGGGGGCACGTGGTGTGGAAGCTGCGGCGGCTAGGGTTAGAATCTAAATCAAGGCGAATGATACCATGAAGGAGAATATATAATTGGTGGAATATTGGATATATCGCATTGGGCCTCATGGGCTTGATTGTATAGGGTACATGGGACTAACATCTCACGTGTGTACATAATGTGGTACTATTCCTATTTATTATTCCTATTTATATAATGTGACAGCATCCATGAAGAAGAATCTCATCTGTCTGTATCCTCCGTTCAATTGGCAGGTTCTATGGATCACGTGGAAGGGACCAGAGCAAAACAAGCAATGATGGATTCCGTGCAAGGAGCAGAAGTCCTCCTGGCAAGCCCGTGGGAGTTTCCAACTGGTGATTGCATCCACTAGGTGCAATCCAATTTTCGCGATGGTGACGAAACCAAGTAGAACTGTAGAAGATGGTACCCTAACAAGTTATATTATTTCCTTTTCTTATCCTGCTTAAATCCAAGAATTTCCTGGAACATCACTAACTTAGGATATGGGTGATGGTCTGATCCCTAATGGTCACCTGCTATTTTGATTTGACGCCTGGGAGTCGCCTGATTCCGTACCATATGCCTGTGGTCGTAGGTTGTAAAGCGTTAAAACTTGACTTTGCTAAGTATACCTAATGCTATGACCCAACCCTGGGTAAACAAGCGCATTGGGATGAATTTTGGACAAAACCATGGACAACTGATATTTTAATGTTATGTACAATCTATGTCGAAGACTGTTTGTAAATGCTGCCCGCATGGTTTTATATTGAATTGAGCGCACGTTATTACATGTGTTGAAGGATCATCCTACACGTATGTGACTCTGCTCATGCGAGTTTTGTAGCCGCTACAGAGGCTGCTCGGTTTGGACCTAGGAATCTCAACAAGTTGCACTTGTATATGTATCATACTGCTTCTGCCCATGCGTCAGCGTCTTGCTGATTTGTGTCGCGTGGACTGCCACACAATGACGTAGACAGCTGTTTGCCGTGGTTTGGACTAATCCTAATAATCATATAATATGGCTAGAGAACACCACGTCCATGTCTCGTGAAACTTGAGAATATATTCGTTCATGGTTCTTGTAACTCTGCAAATAGCTGTTGCCTGTTCCCTGTGGTACAAGTGTACAACTGGGTAGAAACAATGCTTGTTCGTATCGTCATTGAGATTCTAATCTTGATCAAATCTCTATACCTCAAAAACCTGTAATTTCTCATGAACTACTGTAATCTTTTTCATCCCTGCTTATGCATCCTTTGGCTTCTTGGTTCTCGTCAACCTAGAGTAAAGGAAAACACCTGCTAATGCAGCACCAGTTCCTGTAGGAAGAACAACAAAAATCAGACAGCAGTGAGTTGGTTAGAAGTGATTCTGCTGCAGCGGCAGTAATGAATTCTTTTGGGGGGAATCGATCAAAGTTACCTAGTGCATTGACAGGCGAAATAGGGGTGCTGAAGAACAGAACGGAGGAGACGATCACAACCACACGCTTTACGCAGTTGGCGACGGAGTGTGTCACCGGTGACACTCGCGACAAGATCAAGTACGAGAGCTGCAATTGCAAGGGAAGACCATGCGTCAAGCACAAGTTTTCTTCTTGGAGGCGAGAAAGAGGTAAAGATCCCATGGGGACGAAGACCTTTGGTTATCTCCTCACCTTCTGATAGCCATGGAAGCACAGACCTGCGAGTGCTGCTCTCACGCAGAGCTCTTGGAGGTTCAGGCCCTACATGATGCCAAAACAAGATTATGGTAAGTTCGTTGTTTGTAGAGCGATGACACAGCTGATTATTGAAGTATATATCTTGTCTTGTCTGATTTTTGAAACGCTTACCGTGCTCTGGAGGTATCCTGGGGTGAACTTGATGCCTTCGGCGAAGAACATCAGAGGGCAAGACAGCAGAAACGACAGTACAGTGATCACCGAGAAGAGATTTATGTCATCCATAACATCCTGCATCAGATTGGACAATTTTTTACTGTTATTGCAGTTCACCGACCGGCGGTATTAATCTGAGATGAAGGAAAACTCACCTTGTCACCGGCAAGGAGTTTCTTGCTGAGGACGTTCCTCGATTGGTTGGTCAGATTGGACGCCATGGCGCTCCAAAACCCGGTCCTGATTCCCAGACAAAATTACAGAGTCAACTGTCAAGATTCCTCCAATCATTTGAGTCCCAACAGCAAAAAAGGCCAAGAATCGCTCGGTACTACAGTACGACCCAAAGATTCTCCAATAGTAGGCAATAGGTAGCGGGCACAGCACTGACCAGTTGAAAGAAACTTCGGTGAATGAAGCCAAGGCGACGCCGCCAACGATCGGCACGAGCGAGCCCAGCACCGGCAGGGAAGGGACCTGCATACCAAACATCGAATGAGAACTGATCACAGATTCCAGTTTTCTTCTTGTTTCTTGTTGATTCCATTCCATTCACGGCGGAATCGGCGAGAATTCGTTTTGCCTTTTCAGGACTCAGGAGGTGCGAGTAGGACGGTGGCGAACCTCGCCGAGGAAGAGGGCGGAGAGGACGACGGTGAAGAAAGGCTCGGAGGCCTTGATGGTGTGCGTGAAGGAGACGGCGACCTTGCCCAGGCTCATGTTGGTGAACACCGTGCCCAGCATGTGCCCCACGGCCAGCGGCGCGATCTTGCCCAGCTGCAGCCGCAAAAGTTGTACTACGAATCAGCAAACCACCAAGGGAAGGGGGGAAACGAGATTGCAGCCGTCGCGGCGAGAATGGCCTCACCTGCGCAGCGGAGAGCCTGGGCACCGGGTGGAGCCTGGTGGCCCACATGAGGAAGATGAGCAGGGAGCCGAACGCGAGCTGGAAGGCGGTGATGGTGTACGGCAACGGCAACGGCAGCGCGCCGAGCACCTGCAATGGGGGGACGGAGACGGGCCCGGTTGGTATTGATCGATCAAGCGGGAAGAAGAGGGGGAGGGGATCTTGAGATCACTCTCGAGATCGATGCTGCGGTGAACGGGACGGCCAGACAGACCTGCTTGTTGTAGATGTTGAAGTAGATGTTGAGCAGGTACCACGCGACGATCATGGCGCCGAGCTGCGCGGTGGCCGCAATGCCGCCGCGGTCTCCCGTCACCGCGGCGGCACTAGCATCGTCCGCCGGCACCGATGCCGCCGCCGCCGCAGCCACCGCCTTGGCGACCTCCCCATTCTTGCCACCGCTATCGGACAGCAGCGACAGAGGCCTGAGCCGGCCGTCGCCGCCGCGGACGCGGAGGAGCGGCAACCGCTGGGCCGCGGCGGTGGCGCCGCGGGGCCCGAAGAAGGAGGAGGACGAGGAGGCGACGCCGACGTGGC
>Ga0182004_10005178_pt1 | contig 10610 bp, 7 predicted proteins | sample Sormic07211540_1_FD_120479 | JGI IMG/M metagenome (GOLD analysis project Ga0182004, IMG submission 120479) | Endophyte microbial communities from Sorghum bicolor roots, Mead, Nebraska, USA - 072115-40_1 MetaG | ecosystem: Host-associated > Plants > Roots > Unclassified | place: USA: Nebraska...
ATATAAAATATATATATTAAATAATTATAAACATAGATAAAATATATATATATATATATATATATATATATATATATATATATATATATATATATATATATATATATATATATTGAAGGTTTTGTTTTTCTTTTTTTTGTTGCGTTCTGATTTTTTTAAAGAAATGTTGTATTGTGTTCTTGTAACATAGATAAAGAATTTATATATACTTTGATTATTACCAGAGGCGATACTAGGCTCACTTTGCCTAGTGCCTTGTTACCAAGATAAACAAATATTTTATCTAGCATATATTTTAAAAAAATTATATGTACTACTTAAGGTGTGCATCAGAATCAATTTTGTATTAATTTTATCTCTAATTACTATTGCACATATGTATTGAAAATTTTTTATATGTGGAATACCCAGCCGTAAAATCATGGGCTCCGCCACTGGCTCCAGGCGTTTGCCGGTGCCTCCGAACACCCGGAAGGAGCAACCGGGGAACGGAGGTGGCAGTCAGCCAGCGAAACGGACGAGTTTCACCGTACGCCGGCTGAAGGTAAAAATGCACTTGCGACTTGCGAGTTCCGTTTCGTCAATTAATATCAGTGCGTACATTGATATAGCACATTCTTCCACGGACACAATTATTTCCAGCACGATCGCTAGCTAGTCGCTCGTGAATGAACAAAGAATACATACACCACGCTTCCCCTTTAGTTTCTTTCTTCTTGGCAGGTAAGGTAGGTAACCACCGGCGAACTCTACCGACGAATCGAAGCACTCACGGCCATGCATGCCTGCATGGGGGCTTCCGTCGTCTCACTTGTGTGCACTGTGCACGAACGACGACGCCTAGCTCTCGCTCTCACCAACTGGTGTCTGGTGACAGACATGTCATGATAGGCGTTGTTGGAGAAGCGGCGTTAGTTTCATGTGGATGGCGAGCTGAGGCTTCTGGTCAGTTCAGGCTCTGCTGGTTTCCGGGCGCTTCCTTCGGCGGAGGCTGTTTCGTCTTCAGGCTGATGCGCCTCCTCTCCCTCTCCTTGAGGTGAATCTGCGTGTACAACTCAATGTAACCATATATATATATATATAAAATGATAAAGGATTTCAGCGGATGCATGCATGGGCTCATATGTATACCGAAGAGATATTTGACGCTTGGTCGCTTTGCCTTCTCCTTCTTCTTCAGCTCAGCTGTGCAGGAGGCGCAAGGTGTATCAGTTGAAAAACACAATAACTGCATGGTCTGAATGAATGAAGACTTGGTTATCCTGCCAGATCCTCCAACTTTTTTTGTGTGGCTTGTCACCTAAATTCATTTATAGTACTACTCATATGCACAGAACTGAAGCTGGAAATAAGTACTGTACCCATGCCGGGGACATCGTGATCGTTCACAAGTTCAAAGTTCTTGTAGGTGTAACCCACAAAATTCAGATCCTTTGAAGAAAGCATCTGGAGGAAAACACATAAACGAAAATAAAATTTAAAGATGCAGTGCAGCAATTTAAATTATGTTAAGGTATAATTACCTTTCTCCAAGGGCCCGTCTTTGCTGAACACTGAACACTATCTGAGGACTGCGAAAACACCACACAAATATATTCAAATCTAATAATTCCGGTGAGTGAGAACCAAAAAGCACGTTTCTTTATAAACAACAACAGTTACCTCTTCAAATTTCTCAAAGTTCTGAGTGTCCAACTCGTCTGTGACTTGAGGCAGATACGCAGCTTCTATTTCATATAGCTTATCCCATTCTAATCCACTGAACCAGGGGTGCCCCTAATGTTACACATACAAAGTACTATGAGCAAAAGTTCAGTAGCATCTGTTTGGGGGTGTGTTGCCATACTTAACAAACACATAACAACCTTTATTTCTTCTGCGCCTTTTGTCCCGAGGCGTTGGTCGACATTACAAAGTAGTTTACTTATGAGATCTTTCGCATCTGCTGTTAGCCTCGCTTCTTCAGGAAATTTCAAATGTGTTCTCCAATTTACTATCTGTTTTTGCACATATAGGCATGATCTAAATAAAGGACACTGGAATAAAATAGAGACGACTGAACCTAGAAACAGTTGAATTGGAAGATGAGCATGCTCCAATCACCGGAAACTCGGAAAGACCCTGAAGGTATCCATGCTAAAAGCTTAAAATGTGTTACCTTTCTACAGGTTGTCATAGGCTCATCTGAATAAAATGGAGGATAACCCACTAGCATTTCGTACATAATCGCACCAAGGGACCACCTGGAAACATGAAATTTGTTTTTATTTAAACTCAAACTCAATAATAAGATCAATGGTGCAAGCAGTACTGGAAGAGATGCTTATTGCTTACCAATCACATTCCATCCCATAGCCCTTCTTCAGAAGAACTTCTGGAGCGATGTAGTCTGGTGTTCCAACAGTTGAGTAAGCCTGCAATCATTTAACTAATCACTTGTCAAAACTTGGAAGTACAAGTTATAAAGAAGGTATTACCAAATAGATTATGACATATAAATTGTAAAACATAATGGAGTCACAACCGATGATGGCATTGTGTTAGTTACTGACCAAAGTTCTTCTATTCTTCTGCCAGTGCTCCAACTGTTCTTGCTGTGAGCGCTTTGGCATCGACTGCTGCTTCCCATCCCCATGCACCGACGATGATTTCGTAGGCGTAACGTCCTTTTCGTTCAGGTCTGGGAAGTTGGAATAGTCTAACGGCTTACACAATCCAAAATCTGACAATCTCAAGTGACCATACTTATCCAGTAGCAGGTTATCAGGCTTGATATCTCTGCAGGTTCAGGTACTGAACTCATCATAAACAACACATCAGCAGCGGTACTGAACACGATCGCACTCTCTGCATACCTGTGGATGTAGTTGTGCCTGTGGATCGCTTCAATCGCAAGAACCGTCTCACCAACGTAGAACCTGGCCTCATCTTCAGTCAATGTGTCTTTCCTCATGAGAAGCGTCATCATGTCGCCTCCTGGGAGGTATTCCATGATCAGGTACAGGTACTCACTGTCCTGGAATGAGCAATATAGTTTGACAATGCAGTGGTGATCCACTTCTGCAAGAAGATTCCTTTCAGCTCTAACATGCTCAACCTGTGAAACAAACCAAACAAAGCAGTCAGAAAAAGGAACAGTGGATACAAAGATGAATTCAGACCTTTGATAGAAATAGCTCTACCTGACCTCGACGAAGCATTTCAGACTTTTTAAGCTTCTTCATCGCATAGACATTTCCTGTGGTCTTCTCTCTGCAGACTCTGACCTAGAAGAAAACCATTGTGCCAAGCAAAAACGATTTTATAAAAATAGAGAGAATTGGATACAGAATGATCGATTATTCGCATGTAATGTAGCTTTACCTCACCAAATGCTCCCTTGCCTATCATCGTTAGCAAGTCAAAATCCTCGACGCTCATTTTATGCCTTTGCAAGCGCATGTACTCCGTCTCTTTCTTCTCAAACTGCTTCAGGATGTTGTGAACCTCCTCTTCGGACACATCAGCGTCTGCTAATTTCTTTTCTAGACTACACCGTCTACATGACAACAATGCAAAAGATGAGAAATCATCGGTAGTGATAAATTCTTTTGGGAAAGATATATAATCATATCGAACATATCAATTTCATCACACGAAGCAGCTTGTGGAAAGACAATTACCCTAATACACATCATGCATTATTCTTTCAGGATGGAATTTAACAACAAACGATTCTAGAAACTCTTGTCAAGGTTATCTTTGGAACAGTTTATGTTTGTTAGTCATTCTGGAGGTGGTGTGACAATTGATTCAAGTGCACCCGCTGCATATATGAGTGCAGAAACAAATTAGAATGTACTCATTGACAGTCAAAATCACATTGCCCCAGGAGACAGAGCTACATTGATTATGGGCGCAGAAATAAATTAACAGATCAAACTACATTGCACAGGCGAATGAATAACTGCACGGATCCTTACCTTTCTTTCCTGTCCTGCACTTGCTTCATTTGCTCCTTGTAGTGTTTCTCAATGTACTGCTTGGCCGCCGCAACCCTCTGCTTGGTTGCACTCGATGGCGCATCATCGCCGGATTCCTTGCCATTGGGAGGCAATTCCTTCTTCTTTCCAATGGATTTCTCCCGCGTTTGGAGCTTGGTGAACCAGCTCCTCGCTGAATCCATTACGGGCAAGAGAAGAGGGAAACAATTGCGGCACCACGATCCCAACTAATTCTATAAGCCTATACACAATTGTCCATATAGAAACTGCATCCGGAAAGCAATCTTAAATTGAAGTACAAATTTAGTGTGATCTATCTACAAGTGAACAGCCCAAGAAATAAAAGAGATCATTAGAATTTTGTTGTGCGGTGCTCCAAAGTAAAGGGGAAATTTCGATCTGGAATTCAGGCATAGAGCGGCGAAATATAGTCATTAAATTTTTAGGCAACTCGAGAAAGGTGGTGGAAGAGAAGCGGGGTCAATGGCTACAAACAGGGATATGCTAAAAATGCTCCGTAGAACGAGTGGTTTTGGTTGAGACATAAGAGACCAGCAAATTTCAAAACCTGTGAGGCTAGGCTATAATTGGTAATCGCTTTATCATAGGAATGGCTAGTATTTCCAAATTCTTTTGGGAGTTATTAGGGCATAGTTCGTGGAAATTCTAGAATGATTTGGATCAGAACCCAGGACGGCATGATTAGTCTGACGAACACGTCTTAATCTGAAACTGCAATCAACAAGTAGTAGTTGTCACGGCAGCTATACTTTGAATGGAATGACGTATGCCTAACGATAAATTGAAACTTGAGAAAACTGACTGAATACTGCAAACATTCTTTTGCCGCACTTGTAACAGTATTTTCAATCTTTCGCCGGAACATACACATCGAGGTCAGTATGATTCTGGTATTGGTTTGTGAAACATAGCACGAATAAGATAATCAAGAAGGGAGCTGTATCTATATCCAGATATTCTGAACATCCATTCATGTGGCGAGATGGGTAACACAACTCTGGAAAATGTTTTATTTCTCGGTTGACAACTGGAACTGGAACGCTGATCAGTCATTTTTAACCATTCAATTTCGCAGGCCAGATCAAAGTCTTGTTCAGTACTTCAGCTACCCATTCCCCTTCTTCAGATAAACAAACAATAGATCATGCATCCATCATTAGAATGCTGCCCATCCAGCTCCTGTGCTCTTTGTTTGTCCGGGTTCAGCCGATGAAGGTAGATTTTGCTGCGTATCAAATACATGGTGAGTAAATAAAATAACCATAAAACAAAGGCCTCCAAAATTTAATTTAGATGGCCATTCTAAGTTTTTATGTATACTTATCCAACTGAATGAAGAATATCAGACATTCTTTTTATTTGTTATAGACTTATTAGTTTCATTTGACTAGGGGCACCTAGAATAGAGGTGACAAGATTGACCAGATCCAAATGAACAGCTTCTTTTTTACTTGTTTAAGCACAGAGGATTGCTTTAACATGCGTAGTGTAGCTTAAATCTTGTCTTATTATCAGTTTACGAAATTGGCTAGTATGTGCATGGGACAGCTCCATGTGATGTTAGTAGTGCTCCATTCTAGACAGCAATACTCTAAATTGTAAGGCACCAAATAGAAAGCCTCACCTTTATAGCAGAAAGATCTGAAAAAGGATCATTATTTCTCTTCGTGGGTTCTTTTGGAGCCCTGATTCCTGCAGTATGTCCAGAATTCATCCTTGCAGCTGCAGGGTCGTTAGGTGGAGGCGGAAGAGGAGATCGAAGCTTCCCAGCTGCACCTGGAGGTGGTGCAAGAAGCATGCTTGTCTTCGGTTTTGCTGTGGTCCCTCCAGATAAACCAGCAGCTGAAAGCATACCACTTCCAGTTGATGGCTTGTTTTTTACAGTTATCCTAATGGTTTCACCCTCCTAAAACAAAATGAACACCATTGAAGTTCATGCAAGTACCAGAGATAATGTACATGAACACACTGACAGATACAAGACATGGACACGACAGTGCTCCTGTGTAAACCAGTATGATGCTATGTGAGAAATTTACAGCACAAACTACAAATTTACAAAAGGTGCAATATTCACTTTCTTGTTGAGCATGACCACACAACATTGGCAGATTGATTAACTAGTAACTCGTAACGTACATAACATGGGCTTTGTTCACATATGCAGAAGGCTGAGAAGTCATAACTCTTTTCTTTTCAACAAATTGAGGATCCTTCTGGACCAATTTGTATGAATCATGTCACACCAAACAGGTCCAACAAAAGTTGCAGAAATAATAGGCTCATTATTTGGTTCCAGTGATTAAAAAAAAAATCCACCTATCTGAAAATTGTTATGGGAACAAATTGACTGCCTGGATAAAAGTCTAAGAGAGTATTATTTGTGAGAAAGCTTGATATATTTCTATGAATTGATTGTGTTACTTCAGAGTTCAGACAAACCAATAGCAGAAATACAGAACAAGGTCATCTATAAGCCCAATCAACTGACTAAAATTTGTTATTTTGCTTGGACGTCAGTATCATCTAGTCATCTTGATGCCTAATCTGCTAAGAACAAGTCAGTAAGCTACAAGCTTGTGTTCTGAATCGGTGATCAGCTTTAGAATTCTTGATACATGGTTATGCAACACGTATGGTAGTATCACTTTTTACATGATTTCAAAACCAGCCTTGGTCTATTTGTTATGCAAATCAGAAAAACTATTTCAGCAAATGGCATATTGGATTATCAGGCAATTTCTCTATAATTCCTTTTGAGTCAGTTCACGAAGTTAGCTGATCGTGGCCAGCTACACATTATCATTTTCTACTAGTCTACTTGCATAGATTGCTAGTTTTAACAAAGATAAACAACAAAACTTCCTAGCTCATTCTCTAAAGTACAGAACATTCTACCATTCAGAGGAAGCAATAACAAAAGGAATTAGTCAAACAATAAAAGAGAGAGAGAGAGAGAGAGAGAGAGAACAAGTGCTTTCAGCTCACCTTGAGTCGGCGATTGACGGCCGGATGTATATCAATCTCGCCACCGCCAGTCTCCTCGCCGCCAGCGCCGGCGGTCTCCTTCTCCTGCTCCCTCTTGACGTACTTCTCGTGGTCGGAGAGGGCGACGTTAAAGTCGAACGCCTCGTTGCGCTCGTTAAAGCCGAGCCCGACGAAGGCGTGCTTCCCCCTGCCGTCCTCGATGCGGAGCACGAAGTAGCGGGAGGAGTCGAGCACGGTCTCGACGGCGCTCTCCCGCTGCCCCGGCAGCACAAAGCAGGCGGCGAAGAGCTCCCCCGTGGCCGGGTCCTCGAGCCGGATCTCGCAGCGGTCACCGCAGGACACCACGCGGAGGCGGCCCGACCAGATCTTGTCCGACTGCAGCCACTCGCCGCACTTGTAGCCGCCGCTGGTGGTGCGGGGCGGGATCTTGTACACTGACACCTCGCGCACCACCAGCAGCGTGTGCTCGAAGGCCTCCTCCTCCTCGGCCAGTGACGACGCCATGATCCCGCGTTGTCCCCTCAAAACTCACGGCTTCCTCACTGATGCAATCCAAGAACAGGTAATGGGTAACGGGATCAGGTCACGACAAGAGGGAAATGAACCAGTAGAGATCTGGATCACCTCGAGCACGATCTGAGCCAAGATGATATTTCTGTGCTATATTTTCGTAGGATTTTTGGCGGTTGGGAGGTTTGGATTGGGGTTCTCGAGGAGAGGAGAAAAAAGGTTGAGGAGAAGACGTGGGATCGAAGGGTGGAAGGTGGGGGGAGGAGGAATGCACAAATCAGAATGTCACGTTTTACGATTTGGTCCTTCCTCTTGGGTTGATTTTTGCTACAAGTTTTTTTTTCTTTTGCATGCGGTTTTTTATTTAGGCCTTGTTTATTTATACTGAAATCCAAAAACTTTTTAAGATTTTTCGTCATAACAAATCTTATGGCACATGCATGGAGCATTAAATATAGATAAAAAATAACTCATTTCACAATTTGTTGTAATTTGAGAAACGAATCTTTTGATCCTAACAAGTCCATGGTTAGTCAATAATTACCAAATACAAACGAAAGTGTTACAGTACCCACAAACTTTTTACCTAGGAGAGGCCTTACAAACATGGCATTTGTGCATCTCGTAGCAGAGTTCTTTTTTTATGACCAAGATCACACGAGATTATATATATCCAACGAGCCGTGCTGGGCCGACACAGCCCGATGTCGTGTCGTGTTGTGTCACAGGTTGTCGGGCTGTTATGGATCGTCGAGTCTATCGGGTCATGCCTCTACTAGCTTCGTGCTTAGCCTTTGGCCCAAGGCACAACCCATGGGTCAGTTTTCGTGTCATGCCGGCCCGTCCAGCACGTCGTGTCGTGCCGCCTCACGACCTATCAAGTCGATAACAACTCATTTTCATGTATATCACAACTACACTAACAGTTCATTTAGACTGCTACTGGACTGACCATTGGAATGGACCATGCCCGTACCTTGCCATGTACCTAGGTGCCTGTCTAGGCACGACGTGGTTCCTCGGGCCTTGGCGGTCTGGGCCTAGTGGCCATCGGGCCAGGCCATGGGTCGGGCCACTGAGCCGCGGGCTACATGGCCATGTATACACCACACCAACCAATTGAGTTGGAGTATCCCAACATAAGGGAGAGATATAACAACTAGAACTAGTTTAGATGCATCTATTTCTTCAAGGGGTTTGAGAGAGAAATTGGTTTAGTCCTCTCAATCCCCTTTAATGCATAGAGAAATGATTTATTCATACAAGTCCAAAAATCATTTTTTAGAGAATATATATCCATAATAATTTGTAGAGATTTCCTTCAAATATGATAGTTTTAGTAAGCTTTCATCAACCAGTAACAATTAATTTGCTAGGTTGGAGCTGCATATATTTATTTTATTGATATATATATATATATATATATATCCCTCCGGTCCATTTTATCTGGCGCACATTAGAATGACACGGTCTCCTAGATTGCATTTTGACCATTCATTTACTTTATATTATATTATTTATGCTTATAAACTTATAACCATTGGATAGTATAATTCCTTACAAATCTGATTATATAAAGCTTGTCTTATAATAGTTAATAATTATTAGTCTAATTAATGGTCAAAGTTTTTAAAGTTTGAATCTTGATATGCGTGTGCGCCAGATAAAATGGACTGGAGAGAGTAGTATGTATTTATCTTGAATTCAATAGGAAAACAAACCTTTAACATGAAGTTATACAAGATATTTAAATAGACCGTCAAGTTTGTCAACAAATTATTACAACATTCCTTTATTTGCCTACCAAGATCATAATATAATGGGCACACACACATGTACCTTCAACCCACCTCCTTATGTTGTTGAGATTTCACTTGCACCTTTGACTTTGGTTTTGGAAACTTTGTTGATTTTCTCGTTAGTAGATCAAAGTGAAGGGACACCTACTTTCCTTAATCCTGTGTTGTTGGATAAAATAATCACTACCAAATTTGTCTGGTTTGCTCAGTGCCGAAGACACTCGGCAAAGCCCCAAATGCACCTAGCAAATGCTTTGTCGAGTGCCACACTCGGTAAAAATGAACTACAAAGTTTCATAACTTTTTGAGATCTACTATAATTTTTATTTTAGTTATTTTTCATCCGAGGTCATTTAAAAAATTTGAATTTTAAATTGTTGAAATTCAAGTGTAGTTTTGCATGACAAGATGAACTCAAATAAAAAAAGTTGCGAACTAAAAAATTCTATAACTTCTCAGGATCTGCAAAGTTTATTTTGATCTCATCCAATATGGTGGTTCTAACATTGTTCACAAATTTTATATATCTCTCTTGTAGTTTTATAAAACTTATGAGAGATGTAAATTTTGTAAACATCGCTTTGTTGAATGAAAAATGGCCAAAACAAAAGTTATAGTTATACAACTTTGTAGTAAAAAACTTTTTTATTTGAATTAATTTACTGTTTTAAAATGTACTTTGAAGCAGCTCTTTGCCAAGTGCAAAAATCGGTAAAGCAGTTATTTGCCGAGTGCAAAAAAAATACTCAACAAAGTTTGTTGAGTGTTTTTTTAACTCAGCAAAGAGCCTTGCGAGTGCCCGAAATATTTTAGTTGGCAAATAATTTAGCACTCGATAAAGATAAGATTTCTGGCGGTGAATAGTAATGAAAAATATAGTTTTGCTAGTATATGTAAAAATAATAAAACTAATGTTATAGTATCGTGAAACCAAATGTTATTGAGATTATAGGAATGCAAGCAGGGCGGCTTATTAACATAACCCGCCGGCCCGCCCTACAAAATTATTATCTCTAAACAGTGCAGTCTAAACGCAAATTTGATGCGGGGTACTCACAATGCAAAACTCTATCACAGAGTCCAAGACAATTAATTACATATTATTTATGGTATTTTGTTGATGTGGCAACATATTTATTGAAGAAAGAGATAGAAAAAGTAAGACTCCAAGTTTTATTTAGACTCTAAGTCCATATTGTTCGAGGTAATAAATAACTTTAGATTCTACTTCCTCTGTCTCTGAAAGCTGCAACTTCTAGAGTTGTCCTAAGCAATGTTTTCTGATCGTCCGATTAATCACGATTAATCG
>Ga0182004_10005179_pt1 | contig 10609 bp, 8 predicted proteins | sample Sormic07211540_1_FD_120479 | JGI IMG/M metagenome (GOLD analysis project Ga0182004, IMG submission 120479) | Endophyte microbial communities from Sorghum bicolor roots, Mead, Nebraska, USA - 072115-40_1 MetaG | ecosystem: Host-associated > Plants > Roots > Unclassified | place: USA: Nebraska...
AATATTATCTGCTCTTATTTTCTAAAGAAACTATTTGTTTACATGTAAATATTGGTGTATTTTCCTATAAACTTAATTAAGGTTGGAGAATTTAACTCAACACAATATTGAAGTATGTAGTCTTCTCCTTTTGAAGTATGTAGTCTGCTCTTATTTTCTAAAAAAAATAAAAATAAAAATAAAAATAAAAGAGAACATCTGTCTCTTCCGGGATGCAAAATGGAAAAGAAGACTTTTACTGTTTAGTTCTAAAAAAACTGTAAATTTTTTTAATATTTTCCGTCACATCGAATCTTGCGACACATGCATGAAGCATTAATTAAATATAGATAACAAATAACTAATTGCATTTGTTTGTAATTTGCGAGACAAATCTTTTGAGTCTAGTTAGTCTATAATTAGACAATAATTATCAAATACAAATGAAAGTGTTACAGTAACCATTTTGTAAAATTTTCGATGAACATGGAGCTGACGTTGGTGGCCGGCACTACTTAGTTAAAAAAGGACATGGGGCTGATCATGAAATTTGTCCTTTGTTTTTTTATTTTTTATGAAACAAATTTGTCATCTGTTAGTACTTAGTAGTATGTTTACTTACAAAAAGGACCCATAGAATCACGCGATTTTCCTTAAGAACCTTTCTAAACAGATACCATACCACCACATAGTTTTTGCTAATAGCCTTTCTTGAACCTTTGCTGCAGGAAGTGATTTCGAGACGCAGTTTACATAATTAAGATACCCCCTCGTAAAAAATGGTTATCTTCATATACAATTCCTTTTTGTGAACCACCTCTTAATGTTGATAAGAAAAAGGCTAAAAGCACCTCCAATTGTATTTTTAGTCCATTTAATTAAATTGTGTTCCAATGAGATTTTATGGGGCATATATCATGTGTATCCCCTTCTACAACTGTAATTCTCACAATTATTTTTGTATAAGTATTCGGAATGTCGTACACGTGTGAAGTATAAGGAAAAGATGTCACAATGATGATATTACCCTCCATAAATTTTTCAAACGTGTATGCCAAAAAGTTTGCAAACAATACATAAATTTTACTATAGATGCATGGAGACGATATTACCCTCCATAAATTTTCATTCTGAACACGACTTCATTGAGAAGATTAAAAATTGTAAAAAAGTTTGAATGGTTTTTGTCGACTCGCACAAGGAACCCCATCTAAAAACACAATTTCCAGTGGTCGATCGTTTCTTGTGTCTACCTCCTCTATAATCAACTAGGAGTATTTCCAAAGGGTTTGAGCCCACTTGCGTAGTGCATATAGGTGGTCAAGTGGCGTGTCTGCCAAAATCATCTTGTGTCTACCTCCTCTATAATCAACTAAGAGTATTTCCAAAGGGTTTGGGCCCACTTGCGTAGTGCATAGGTGGTCAAGTGGAGTGTCTGCCAAAATCATCAATTGTAATTTTTTTCATAAGAATTGGTAATAAAAGTAAGATTCATATTATACAACCTCACTGTTGTGCATTAATATAATCAAACGAGTGCCATAATTTGAAGTGGGCAAATATTCTACTGGCAGCGCAAACGGATGTGTATAATCACTTGGTCCGAGTAGTTTTGCTAAAATTTGGCTTATGTTGAAATATTGTGATAAAAAATATTGTTTATTCAATGAAAAGTACGACTAAAGTAGTACAACAGAATAGGGTTGCGGCCCTACATCATCTCCGTTAGTAATAATACTCCCTTCGTTTATTTGTCTAATGCATATAGGATTTGTGAAGAAAAAAGTCTTTAGAAACGTACTTTGACTATCAAATGTTACTCACAATACATCTTTATCCTCAATTACTTTAATAAATTCAACATTAGTTTGTATTAAAGGATACATGGAATATTAGTCTATTGATGATATACTCCCTCAGTCCCTAAATAAATAGATTTCCAAAGTTATCTTAAGTTAAATTTTTAAAATTTGACCATTTTTTTAAAAAAATAGAATTTATAGTATCATATTAGTATAATAAGATTTATCATACAATATATTTTCATAAGATGTTCATTTTATGTCATAGGTATCATTCCTCTTTTTTATAAAGTTAGTCAAACTTAAAAAGGTCTGACTGACATGAATTCTAGGAATTGATGCCTTGTTTAGTTGGTGAAAAAAATTGGGTTTGGTTACTGTAGTATTTTCGTTTGTATTTGATAATTATGGTCCAATCATGGACTAATTAGGCTCAAAAGATTCGTTTCGCAAAACTATGCAATTATTTATTTTTTATTTTTATTTAATGCTCAATGCATGCGTCCAAAGATTAGGTGTGATGAAGAATTTTAGAAAATTTTATAAATTTTTTAGAACTAAACGGGGCCTGATTCATGCAAAAACAGATGGAGTAATTTTTGTTTATGTACACACTACATAAAAAGAGTCTTTTTATGCATTGGCAGAATTCCCTTTTTTTCCAAAAAAAAAATGTATAGCCGGTGAAAGCAGGTTGAGTCGTGTGTGGAGAGGCGAGAGGCTAACAGGCGGCAGAACAAGAGCCAACAGCCTTGGTTTTAGGTCTTGTTCACATGGTAAAATTTTTGGATTTTAGAAACCGTAGCATTTTCGTTTGTATTAGTTAATTATTGTCTAACTATAAACTAACTAGACTTAAAAGATTCGTCTCGTAAATTATAGATAAACTGTGTAATTAATTTTTATTTTTTTATATATTTAATATTCAATGTATATGTCGAAAGATTCGATGCGACGGAAAATCTTAATTTTTTTTACAAACTAAACAAGGGTAGCCAACAGCCTACGGTACTAGAGGAGAGGAGAGCATGGATGGTGCGGTGGAGGGAGCTGATAGAAGGCACCGGGCGGAGCAGTACAGACAGAAAGGAATTCAGGCAGGCACCCGGCAGTGCGAAAATGTCTGGTGGTATGTACATCTGGGCATGTACTATCTTCACCGTTCAAAAGCTGCCTATCAGAGAACCGAGGCGAGGCGGGCCAATTGCGTGATGTGATCGTGCGTTATCTCTGGCTTTTGACCGTTCCAATAGGAGTTGCAGGTGCTAGGTGTAGCGTCTTGTTTAGTTTTAAAAAAGTTTGCAAATTTTTTCATATTATTTGTTACATCGAATTTTACACCACATATATAAAACATTAAATATAAATAAAAGAAATAACTAATTATACAGTTTATTTGTAATTTATGAAACGAATCTTTTGAGACTAATTAATCTATAATTGGACAATATTTATCAAATACAAACAAAAATACAACAGTGTACATTTTATAAAAAAATTTGAACTAACCAAGGCCTCGGTGTACTGGTACCGTAGCAGGAGTAGGAGGCAGCCATTGCTGGTTTTTACACAGCCTCTGCTTGAGAGTTTCCGGGTTTTTTACTGTGCCCTTGTACTTGTACTTGTACTTGTACTTGTAGAGGAGTATTACTTTAGGCCCAAGTTCTTTCACTTCAAAAACGAATTTTTTTTTTTAAGATTCTTCGTCAGATACATGAAGCATTAAATATAGACGAAAACAAAAAACAAATTACACAGTTTACCTGTAAATCGCGAGATGAATCTTTTAAGTCTAGTTAGTCCATTATTAGACAATAATTGTCAAATGAAAATGAAAGTTCTACAGTATCCCGAATCAAAAAATTTTGGGAACTGAACAAGGCCTTACTCCTGCGTCCCAATCTAATTGTCATCGCTGATGTATATGCCATAAGTTTAATTTAATTTATAGGAAATACGTACAACATTTATATTTTTATAAAATTATTAAAAAAACTAGATTCAAATATCTTTCTAATGATACTAATTATGTATCATAAATATTAATATTATTAATATCTATGTAATTAAAATTATTTCTTGTAAAGCGTAAAAGACAGTTATTTACAGACCAAGTACCCTGTTTGGTCCAGTTATTAAACTTTAACTCCCGTCAAATCGAATGTTTAGGCACATGTATAGAGTATTAAATATAGACTATTTAAAAAACTAAAAAGTAATTTACGAACCAAATCTTTTGAGTCTAATTAGACTATGATTGATACTAATTGACAAATAAAATGAAAATGTTACAGTATGTGTTAAACTTTAACAACCCCAGCCAAACACCCGCTGCTACTGCTACTAAAGAGTGGAGACAGCTGGTATTACTTTGGGCTATGGCACCAAAGGCTCCAAGCGTGTACTAGGCCCTCTTTAGTTCCTCACCCAAAATTTTTTTATCCATCCCATCGAATCTTTGGACACATGCATATGGAACATTAAATGTAAATAAAAGAATAAACTAATTACACAGTTTAGTTAAAAATCGCAAGATGAATCTTTTAAACCTAGTTACTCCATGATTAGCCTTAAGTGCTACAGTAACCCACATGTGCTAATGCCAGATTAATTATGCTTAATAGAATTGTCTTGCAGTTTCCTGACGAGCTATGTAATTTGTTTTTTTATTAGTTTCTAAAAATTCCTCCCGACATCCTTCCGACACATCTGATGTGACACCTAAAAAATTTTTATCTACAATCTAAACAGGGCCTTCCGTCTGCTAGCCGTATAGTATTTCACCGCGCGCATGTAGTAGATGACACCGTATGACGCACACCCATACATAAGCACTCCTCCGCTAAGGAAAACATTAATTAATTTATGATGAAAACTTTGATCGAATATTAGAATTGAAATGTATATATTTATGTGTTGTATTCAGATATACTTGTTACAAAATCTCACTTGATGCATCTTAAGAATCTAGCGCATAAAATAACGAATACTCTGTAATAAAGTTAAACATGCCAATTATTTTTTTTATTTATCACATGGGAGTACGTGTAGTTCATTTTAGTTGTCCTACCTAAGTAAATAGTTGTTTAACTTTTAACTTGACTTAATTAGTTTCTTCTTATATAAAAGAAATGCATCAATCAACAGTATAGTTTGGTGACACACATGTGTTTGAACTTGTAGATAGTAGCGTGCCCCCCCCCCCCCCCCGGCCACCCACACACACCCTCTGTCTAAAGGACTACGATCGGCTACAAGCAGCCTTTCGTTCCGGCCCTTTCTTCCCAAGGGATTAATGTCTTGTTTAATTCCAAAAAAAATAGTTTTACATACTATAACTTTTTTGTTTTTATTTAATAATTATTATCTAATTATAAACTAATTAGACTTAAAATATTCATCTCACGATTTACAGGTAAATTGTATGATTAGTTTTTGTTTTCATCTATATTTAATGTTTTATGTATTTGCCACAAGATTCAAAATTTTAATTTTTTTTGGTTTTTTGGTTGAAGTAAACCAGACCTAAGATTATTCGTCACATCGAGTGGCACATCCAACTAGGCCGCGTTTAGTTTCTGAAGGGAAAATTTCGCGACACTGTAACACTTTTGTTTGTTTGTGGTAATTATTGTCCAACCATAGAATAACTAGGCTCAAAAGATTCGTCTCATAAATTCCGACCAAACTGTACAATTAGATTTTATTTTTGTCTATATTTAATACTCTATGCATGCGTTTAAAGATTCGATATGAAAAGAAATCTTAAAAAATTTTAGGTTTTGAGATGGAATACAAGGCCAGTGTGGCGCCCATTGGCAGCGCGCGCAGTAGGTCAGTGTGACCGGTCACTGACGCCTGACGGCCGCGTGGGGTTTGGCGTGCGACGCATTCTGATCTCCTCACATTCGACGAGACGAGGCGATAGAGCTCTACTACCTCTACGCCCGGCCTGCCGGCCGGTCTCCGGCGGTCCGTGCTGCACGTAGTTACCTGGTGGTGTACCGACGGCCGGCGGAATAACGCACCACGATGCTACGCACTCAAAACTCATGGAGAGGAAGGCCAGACAGAGGCGACTGCCGACGAGCCTGAGCAAGAGCGAAACAGAAAAGCACTCGCAGTCGCAGCGCAGCAGCAGCAGCAGGGCTTCGTCCTCCATTGTCGCCACATGCACTGCCGTACGTCCCCGCTTCCCTTCGCCTCAGCCAGTTTTGCTTTAACCACCCACTCCCCTCTCGGCCTCTCGAAACCCATTGTCATTGGCAACGGTGAGGGACGGAGGAAAACCCTGCCTGCTCTGATCCCCCTCCCGCCGCCTTCGTTTACCCCTCCCCCCAAAACCCCACTGCCTCGCCGCAAACCCCACCCGGAGACATGGCCGGAGTGCTCCAGCTCCTGGCTCGCGCCGCCGGCAAGCAGTCCCGCCGCACGGCCGCTACCTTCTTGGCGCCGCCGCTCCAGCGCCCTACCACCGCCGCCGCCTCCTCCATAACCCCCCAAAACCCCACTGGCTCGTCGCGAACCCCCACCCCGCTTCAGCTACTGTCTCGCGCCGCCGGCAAGCAGTCTCGCCGCGCAGCCACCCTCTCGCCGCGTGCCGCTACCTTCTTGGCGCCGCCGCTCGAGCGTCCTATCGCCGCCGCCATCCTCCCCGGAGCCCCGCGCTTGCTGGCGCCTGTGCTCCAAAGGTTCGTCTTCGCCCCGCTCCTCCCTGACGGGTCCGACGACCACGCCCGGGTCCGCGCCGGGGAGGCGGACACCGTCGCTGGCAGCGTCGCGCCCAACCGTTCGCGGCTCGCCCTCGCTATCCTCATCACCACCACCGGAGCCAAAGGCGGTGGATTTCCCTTCTCCGTGGGCCATCGCGACGCTCAGGAGCCCGGCGGTGCTGCCGAGGGAGGAGGTGACTACACGCACCTGGTGGTCGTCGGCGTCGACTCTGCCCACTACTGCGGGGCGATGTTGTGCGTCGAGGACGCCGCACTAGGGCCATGCGGCGCTGCGTTCTTGGCGCCGCCGCTCGAGCGCCCTATCTCCCTCCCTTCCGGGTCCGACGATCACGTCTGGGTCCGCGCCAGGGAGGCGGACACCGTCGCTGGCGGCGCCGCGCCCAATCGTTCGTGCCTGGCCCTCGCCGTCCCCATCACCACCGGTGCCCAAGGCAGTGGATTTGCCTTCGCCATGGGAGGAGGTGACTCCGCGTTCCTGGTGGTCGACTCTGCCTACGGCACGAACGGCGACTACGGCGGTGCGATGCTCTGTGTCGAGGACGCCGCGCTAGGACCACGCGGCGCTGCGTTCCTGGGGCCGCCGCTTGAGTGCCCTATGGCAGCAGCCGCCGCCGCCGCAATCCTCTCCGCCTCGCGCGTGCTTCTAGTGCCGACGCACCCACGACTCTTCGTCGCGCTGCTCCTCCCTGCTGCTGGGTCCAACGGCCTTGAGGGCCCCAAGACCGAGAACCGCGCCCGGGTCGGCGCCAAGGAGGCGGCCGCCGTCGCTGGTGCCGCGCCCAACGGCTCTCGGTTCTGCACCATCCCCACCGTGTTGGGTATAACCGGTCGGCGTGGCTACTCTTCCACAGCCGGTGGCAATGAGAAATCTGGTGGCCAGAAGTCTGGCGGTGATGACGAGTCCTTGAAGCCAAGACTGCAGAATCAAAGCAAAATCATGGCAAAATTGGCCAAGCTTCAGTTCCATGTCCGTCGTATTGAAACCTGTGTCTACCTCCATGTGAAGTTCAGTCTTTTGGTCAGGTAAACTCATCAGCACGTCATCTCTATTACGTTTACTGTTTATTCAGTTATAAGTGCATGGATATACAGAAAATGTGGATCTTTAGATTTAACTTACTCTCACATGTTTTATTGCAATAAAAACTTGTTCTTATTGAAATAATTAATCTATTAAACCTGAGCATGTAATGTTTCTACAGTAGTCATGCTTTGACAACCTCTTCCAACCATAAAAATCTCAGGTCCAAACTAAATGTTTGCCATACCGCCCCTTTATTAAATATCTCTTTAATCTATAAAACGTAAGAAAGTTTTGCTAATAAATGAACATGTATGTAATTCTTGTGATGATTCTTATGAAATGTTGTTGAGTTATGCTAGTAATGGTTGAGCTCTTGAATGGCATATGTTTTATGCTCTCTTGTTAATAAAATAAGTAATGGATAGTTTGTCTATGTGATGATTTTCTTGCGTGTGGTTGTTTGAGTAACTAAAAAGCTTTCCAAAATGTTAAAGAACACAACTTTTGGTAAACTAGAACTCCAGTTGCAAATATCTAAAGCTTAATGTCAGATTTTGTCTAAGTCTAGACAAAAATGCTTCTTGGTAATGTTTGACCTTGTTAGTTATTGAATCAACTCTGAGTGATAATAGTAAGAAAGTTGTATAAAGCTTAATAAGCTTTCCAAAAAGCTAAGGACCATGTTTGTTGGATGCTTGTAGTTATGGTTAAAACAAGTAATTGTTGTGTTGTAGTCCACAATCTTGCTTGCCTAAGTTGATTCTTTTAGCTTGATGTTGTGTACGTATACTAAAGCTAGCTCATGACCCTAGTAAATCTCAGTTAACATACCTAAGACCTTGTGCGACCTTGTAAAGTGATGTGCCACTGAAACTAATGGTGCTCAACCAATTAACTAATAAATGTCCTAGTATGCATGTTGTTTAGCATAATCTTGGTGTGTCTTTTGTTAAGAATCTTGCTGTGCTTATTATGACTTAGTATGTATGAGACGTCTAATATGAAATGAAGCATCTTATTTAACTCAAACATTCTGGTTTGATTGTTGTTTATGTTAATCATAGGCGTGAGATGGAGCTCGAGAGTGAGAAGTTGAAGAATCAAGTCAGGCTGCTACCACTTTACTTCTTCGGTTGGCTCCTAGTAGGTATAATTTTAGGCTGCTACCTAGTTATGGAGGTGGTAGCACCACATGTGGCGGAGGTAGCGTCGAAAAAGTTTATCAAGTTAGCCGAAGAACTCAAAAACATGGCTAATGATGTGGACGAGGACAAGGTTAAGAAGATGGCTAAAGAGCTAACTGAAGTGATTACCAATACCATGATAGATTGTGTTGGGGGCCAAGTGAAGAATAGTATTTTAGAGTCACTCAAGTTCTGGAAGTGGGGAAGGAAGCAGTGAGTTCTGGAAGTTAGGGAGGAAGCAGTTGGGAGGAAGCAGTGAGCATGAGTGTCGAGTGGGCCAAGTCTTTTTTTTTTAGCAAAATATTGTAAACGTTGGAGAAAGTCAACAATCCTCCTATTTTTAGTTGAAAAACTCATTTATTTACCAAACAATTTAGTGGAAACTACTAGAGATGCTCTTTTGGAGTGTTTGGTTTCGGACGTCAACCCATTTTAGATGGAGTGACCGAGTGATGCATCAGGAGTCAATTGCTCAAATTTATTCAATTGCTCAAATTTAGTATAATAACCACATTTCAGCTTGGGAGTAACAAGGTGGCGACAGATCAACTTAGGTCTTGTTTAGGCCTTGTTTAGTTCGCAAAAATTTTTGTTTTTGGCTACGGTAGCATTTCGTTTTTATTTGACAAACATTGGCCTTGTTTAGTTCACCCCAAAATCTAAAATTTTTTCAAGATTCCTCGTCACATCGAATCTTGTGACACATGCATGAAGCACTAAATATAGACGAAAATAAAAACTAGTTGCACAGTTTACCTGTAAATCGCGAAATGAATCTTTTAAGCCTAGTTACTTCGTAATTGGACAATGTTCATCAAATAAAAACGAAAGTGCTACAGTTCCGAAAACCAAAAAGTTTTCCGAACTAAACAAGGCCATTGTCCAATCACGGAGTAACTAGGCTCAAAAGATTCATCTCACAAATTACAGGTAAACTGTGCAGTTAGTTTTTATTTTTGTCTATATTTAATACTCCATGCATGAGACCAAAGATTCGATGTGACGGGGAATCTTGAAAATTTTTGCGAACTAAACAAGGCCTTAGTTCACCTGAAAACCACAAGATTTCCCATCACATCAAATCTTTTGGCATATGCATTAAGCATTAAATATAGACAAAAATAAAAACTAATTGCACAGTTTAACTGTAAATCGCGAGACAAATCTTTTGATCCTAATTAGTCCATAGTTGGACAATATTTGCCACAAACAAACTGAAGTGCTACAGTAGCGAAATCCAAAATCTTTTCGCATCTAAACAAGGGCTTAGTTCACAAAAATTTTCAAGGTTTTCCGTCACATCGAATCTTTGGTCGCATACATGGAGCATTAAATATAGATAAAAATAAAAACTAATTGCTCCGTGATTAGACAATGTTTGTCAAATAAAAACGAAAGTGCTACAGTAGCCAAAAACCATGCTTTTTGTGAACTGAACAAGGCCTTATTCTATTCCACAAACCAAACAAAAAAAACTAAGTAGTGAAATTGTGATAGATAGCTTCATTCCACAAACCAAACAGTCAAACATCCAATTAAATTTTTGAGTCTAGTTACTCCATGATTGGACAAGGTTTGTCAAATAAAAACGAAATTGCTAGTGTCAAAAACAGAAAAAATTTTGGATCTAAACAAGGCCTTACTTAACAAGCATACAGTCTTCTCCTTGTCCGCACCATTTCATTTCTCTTACATAAATATAAAAGTCTCATAGATTATTCATGGGGTGCGTCTACACAACACCTTGTTGATCCGAAGGTTCACTGTCCCCCATTCTGTTCCAATCGAAAACACCAATGGCATACGCCCAGCCGGTTGTCAAAACCGCAAGACCAACAGAGGAAGTGAGTACAACATTCCTTGGCAAGTTGTCCATAGCTAATGAAA
>Ga0182004_10005180_pt1 | contig 10609 bp, 8 predicted proteins | sample Sormic07211540_1_FD_120479 | JGI IMG/M metagenome (GOLD analysis project Ga0182004, IMG submission 120479) | Endophyte microbial communities from Sorghum bicolor roots, Mead, Nebraska, USA - 072115-40_1 MetaG | ecosystem: Host-associated > Plants > Roots > Unclassified | place: USA: Nebraska...
GGCCAGGCGGTGGCTCCGCCAGTGCTGTTGCATGCAGTTGCCCACCCGCCCACAGTATACATCCGACCGTAGCCGCAACATTTGCCGGAATCAAACGGTTATTAAAGAGGAAGGAGAACCGTCTAAAAAAAACTCGCTCTTTTAATAAGAGATGATGATGAATAATAATGATGATAATAACGATGATATGATTTATTATCTTATATATGCGTTTAAAGATTTAATACGACAGAATTTTTTTAAAAAAATTGAACTAAACAAGACCTGATTCCAAGCCACAACAAACGATTTCCCAGCTGGTTGCTCCAGCGATGGCGTTATAGGACACGAGAGATGTGAGGGCGCGCGCGCTTGGCGGTAGGTGCATTTTTTCTATCCTTCCTCGACCCTTAGGCCCGCCGCGCCTTGGACTCGTCTCGCCCGCGGCCGATCTCCTCCGTCCGCTCGCCGCGCCGCAACCCGGAGAGGAGACTGAGCTCGGTCGAGCACCACCTGGGGCCCAGCGTCCTCGCGACCATCTCCGGCACGGCGTCCGCACTCTGCAGCCTCGGTGTCCCTGCGACCGTCGCTGCTGTCCTGCGTCGCCACTCGCCACTTTGGCCGGCGACGAGCACCACCAGGACACTAGGTATTCCCTCCCCTTGGTCCTCCCTTCCTGCTGTGCGAAGCCGTGCGCCCAGACATTGACGTAATTCATAGGTAAAAACCGTGCGCCCAAACCCTTACTGTTCGTAATCGGATCTGAATCTAATTACAGGTGTATATGCATGTATTATGCCTACTAACTTCGATTGCTTTGCAAAAATTATTGGGTGTACATGTGTACACCCATGTCCTTTACTGGGTCCGCCCCTGCCAGTGGGAAGCCCGCAATGCCTAGCTTAGGGGGCCAGGGTGAGGAAGAGCATGGGGAGAAGGGCAATGAGGACAACTCAGGGGAGAGCGAGGTGATCAACCCGCCAGAAGAGGCTAGCGGGGAGGCCACCTCGCCTATGGAGGGCAGGAAGCCTCGCCTTGGACTTTCCAAGGTGAGGCTCTTGACAGCGATGTCTTGTAATGCTTTTGTTCTTCATCTACAGTTGTGCTGATTGCCATTTCGTTCATTATAATATATAACTTTTAGGGGAATCAAAGCCATGGACCTAAGGCTATCAAATCCAAGAGCCCAAGGAGTGGAGATGAAGGTCAGGCAAGGAGAAAAGGGGTGAATTCTTCTCTTCCTAAGGCACCCATTGTCCAGGTGTCCCATGGTGACGCTGGTGTCGGCAGTAATGTAAGCAGTTCTACATTATGATGCACTATGTTTCAATATCTTCACTGGTCAGCGAAAGAGCCTGTAGCCTAGTGGTTGCAAGCGCTTTAGTAGCATCTCCGGGTCCTGAGTTCGACCTCGTGGAAGTGAATTTAGGCGGGTTAAAAAAAAATCCCCTCGTCAGCAAAGCTGGGTTTCAGGGATTTTCTCAGCTTGCAAGGCTGAGGTCTTCTACCTTATAATAGCAATGCCCTGGGCCCTGGGAGAGGTCATACCCCTGGCGGGTTGATGTTTAAATATATTCACTAGTTATGTGGATATCTAGAATCAGCTTCCTGCCCAATCCAGTTGGATCTTACATGACTTGTTTCACTTTTATGTTTTATCAGAAAGCTGGCAAGACCTTATACATGTTGACTTGTTTCACTTTTATCAGAAAGCTGGCAAGAATGAATCTCGCTCATCTCCCATGGATGCAACATTGCTGGATGACTCCAAGTAAGTTGCTTCTTTCCTTTCTATTAAGATCAGAATATCTTGGGAGAAGGAATGTAGTAATAGACTAATAGTGTATTAGCATTATATGCCCCGAATGAATATGTTCACCACAAATTATGGTACTGGAGAACTCTAGACTAATAGTGCATTAGTATATATGGCCCGAATGAATATGTTCACCATGAATTACAGTACTGGAGAACTCTACCAGAAACATCATTTAGAGCCCCCAGTAGGAATAGTATGTGCACGTGAGTTCGACAGTGTGTCCATGCTACGCATCTGGGATATGTGCATAAATTTGTGCCCGCTGCTTGTAAAACAGAAAGCAACCATGCTAAAAAAAAGTCATTCTATAGCTTCATATGGCATAAACATATGCACACAGTTATATATTTGAAGAGTCGCGTATGCTATTTATATTTTAACTCAAATCCAGGGAGAAAAGGAAAACTCAAAAGCCATCAGCACAGCTCTCTTCCATCAAAAGAGATGAAGAACAGTCAAATGGTGAGAGTGCAAAACCTCGAAAAGTTGGCAGCACTCCATCATATGGTTTCACCTTCAAGTGTGACGAGAGATCTGAAAAAAGAAGAGAGGTAACACTGTCTTTAGCTGTTTTATTTGCTGATTGCATTTTGAAATATGCTTTTGCCAACTTTGTTTACCCAATTCTGCAATCAAACAGTTCTATTCGAAGCTTGAGGAGAAGATTCAAGCAAGAGAGTTAGAAATAAGCAATTTGCAAGAGAAATCAAAGGTACCCTTATGTTCCTTTCTTTTGGGAAATGCTGCCTTCCAACATCACATCTCTTATGTTGCTTGCTGATATATTTCTGTAAAATGCACAGGAAACTGAAGAAGCAGAACTCAAAATGTTGAGAAAGAGTTTGAATTTCAAGGCAACACCAATGCCAAGCTTCTATAAGGAACCAACTCCTGCCAAGGTTGAATTGAAAAAGGTAACTTAGTGATCATGTCATGGCTAGCTACAGTATCTTATACTTTGAGTGAACTCATGACTGACATGCCTTATGAGCATGTGTGGAATCATCACTCATACAGTGTAAATTCCATCAGTTTTAGTCACCAACAGCCTTTCCTGCCTTTTCGGAATATATATTTCACACAATCATTTTAAAAGAGGAGGTGAAGTTGAAACTACCATATAGTTTAGCTGGAACCTGGAAGCCTTATTTTTTTTCTGATGTAAAAACCTGGTATCTGAGTGGAGATTGTAACCGCAGTTGGTACTTTGTTTTTCTCTATTTATGACTTTATATTGTCATCATTCTTTGGTGTTTTGCTGATATGATTGTTTAGTCCACATATTGCATTTAAAATTAGCCAAGCATTGCACCAGAAAACCTTGTCAAAAATGGATGAGGAGCCAAATTATACTCAGCAACTACCAGGCTTGCATAACAGACTAGATACTCAAATGTATCTTACGAATTTAGTTTTGATATGTGTAGTAGAAGCTAACGGGCCTGCTATCTTACTGATTAGCAGGGCTCAAGTAGCACTCAAGGTCCTGGGTTCGACCCCCTTTGTCGGCTGTGGTCCTGAGTTATATGTGTAACCACCTTAGTTGCTTTCAGCGAGAGTGCGCATGGACACAAGCATGTGTACTGGGCACTCGGTGGCATGTCTATGGCAGCCGCAGCCGCAGCCGCTCTTTGGGTTGTTTTTCTGTCTGAGCACGAGAAGCTTCTTAAATCTTAAAGCAATGCCGTGGTGGGGCAGTTTTTCCTCTGCATGTCTTTTTGATATGTGTAGTAGAAGAGTCTTTCTTTTGTCTACATGCACATATACTACTGGACAAATATGGAGTTTGTATTTCAAACAAATCTCATGTGTTTCGGCATTGATATTTGTTGTAGACCCCCCCAACCAGAGCTAAATCACCAAAGCTTGGTCGTTCTAAAAACAAGTCCACACCAGAGACTGAAGAAAATACTACTATGGACCAATCTGCCCGTCTGAGCCTTGAGGAAAAGGTTTCTCAAAATGGTGTGAAAAAATCAACCCCGTTGAATTCAGCAAAGAAGCCCCAGAGGAAGTCACTCCCCAGACTGCCATCTGAAGAAACTGGTCCGCTCGATGCCACCTCAAGGCAGCTAAAGAACACCAAACTGAATGCAGTTAATACTCAGGAGACAGGATCTGCTACAGAACAGGTACAAGGAAGTGAGACGAAAACAGATTCTGTTCAGGGGCCAATTGAAGCTGGAGCTAATCCTGATGAACAAGACGTCGCCGAACAGAGTGTCGTTTACTGAAGATCACGGTGACCAAAATCAACTGATTTGTGATGGATGGTGGTGTGCCTCATCTTTGTATAATATTGTGCTTGCCTGCTAGAGTACCTTGTGCCTGTATTATGTTATGTGATATATACTCCTGTTTGTTTTCCTGGAATTGAGCCTTGTATGCTGTTTATCAATCTAGAAAGCTTTTGTTCATAATCTACAGAGATATCCAAATTGCCCAAAGTCATTTGCAGTTGGTGGCAAATGCATTCATCATAACCTCCTAATACAGCAAGTCCTAGCGGTAGTGCCTGCAAATGATAACATCCTAATTCTGCAGCCCTGATTAATGAGATTTCATTTCAATATCCAGGGCTCTAGGCCATAGCAAGAGAATACTGAACCTGAACTTGTGGTCTTGCACCAATTTTTTTTTAAAAAAAACTTTTTGCCTGTGTACTTGAAACTGCTTCGTACCTTAGAACCTGTGCCTCCTAATCCAAATGTACCTTTTTATTTTTCAGAATTAACCCCTTCTGTGATGAAGAATCCCCTGATCTAGTTAGGATTGACATTCTACTGAACTACTCACCGGATTTCAGACTGAATGACTAGCTCGATGAGAACACCTCTAGAAAATGCTGATTAAAAGTAGTTTCAGGTTATTTGCAGAAGTTTTTTTCCCCTCATCAGGCGAGCTCACTAATTGATAATTTGAACTTCGATTGTGTACTGGATATTTGTCATCTGCGTAACGTGCCTATTTTTATCCGCAGAAAGCTAGAGAGTGGGCAAAATCAGCACTCCTACCTAATGGCCTTGGAACTTGCCTGCTAATCGATGAGTGGCTGTGGCTCCTGTAGTCTGAGATATGCTGCCGGATGGAGCTTGAACAGGTGCTCTCTTCAGTTTGTCATGTGCAATGCTAAGCTCCAGCGAACAGAGCATCATCGGTCGTTTCGATGATTGAAACCTCTTGGTGGTCACTTCGCTGTATCGAGTGGAATCATTAGCTTCTTGTTCTCGTTTGTATCATTAGCTTCCTGTTCTCGTTCGCTGCCGATGCATCATAATTTGCTGTTAGCACGAATCTGAATCGCACGTGAACAACACGCAAAAATATGTAATTGGTACATACAAATAAAAATAGGTTTAAGAGCACTTACAATGTGCATTTTTATTTTTACAATTTCCAGAATTTAACTTTTGGACAGTGTTTTCACGTAATATATCATTTTTATATAGCTACTAATATAGTTTTTTTTTGTACACTTGATATGCTTGCAATTTAACTTTATTTTCCTCAAAAAACATATGCTGTGACTAAACCTGACAGTGGGTTGAGATCCAAACCAAACCCACACCAATCCAAAACATATATATGTGAAAGTTAAATCCAAACCAAATTAGACCATGACTTCAATCATCCACACCAAACCAAACCACTTATGCGCTACACCCATTAAAATATATTTCCAACCCACCATTTCACCGGCACCTCATGCTATTGTTTATATTTAGCCATAAACAACAGCAAAAAATAAATAAATAGAATAAAAAATTATTATAAACTCTATTATTTAGAGCCAAACCAGTTCAGCCCACTTTAATAGGGCCCAAACCAAACTAGTCTAACAGTCTTTTCAGCCCGTTTCAATCCAAACCAATACAGCCTAAAAATAAAACCAAACTAAAAAACCGGTTTTAACCTAAACCATTGTCAGGTTTAGCTGTGACTTTTTCAAACAAATTATGCCTCGGACTTTCGAACAAACGGACTAGAGAGTAAATCACCCAAGTTTTTTCTTCACGAAAATCTCTACTCCTATAAATTAGGAAGAATAAAAAGAGCTTTTTGGGATTACTCTAAAAATGAAACGCAGAAATCACATGTTCGGATGATCCAAAAAATCAGATGCTTAAAGAATGATCCGTGTTAGATATATTGTTTAAGTGTACTCAATTGAAATAAATTTCCTACCATATACTCCCGCTGTCCTATAACACAGTACATTCTATTAATTTTAAGACATATTGAGAGAGCATAAAAAACGCATGTACTCTTATTTTATTTTCTAATCAAACGCTATCATTAATGTGATTAATGGTGATTAATTGATAAATAGAAAATATTTAATGTAAAATTAGTTTTGTCCTCTAGAATACATTATATTTAAGGATAAAGTTTAAATGCTAGAGGGAGTAGGATCCAAATAATTCTAATCTATACACTTGAAACTGGTTTCATATTTTTCTGATATAAAATAAATTTCCTAAGATTTTCTAAGATTACACCAGATTTTGAGACAATATGCTTATAGTTTATTGAACCTCAACTCCTCAAATACACATTGTCTCGAAATAGGTTCAAAACAATGTGTATTTTGAGGATTTAGGGTTCAATAAAATATAAGCACATCCCATAGAATCTACTTGCAGGCAGAGAAATGTTATAAATACAAGACAAGCACAAAGTTTCAACATAAACACATATTTCATTTATTCATAGAGGGTCACCAAGCTTACAGCACTCAACAATCTACCTGTAAAAATTGGGATCTGGCAAAAAAACAACCATAAAAGGTTGTCAAGGCAAGGCTTCTAGTATGCGCCTCGCAATGGCCAAGATCACCATGAACACCAGGCATCCCAAAGAGACTGTAAAAAAGATGCGACCCTACATGACCCTTACACACCATGGAGAACATCACACACAACACATCAAGACTCAAAACAAACTCAAAACTCAACAACCAAACACACTGCACAAGTCCACAGACGCTCCAGCATCAGCAGCCCTGGAAACGATGTCCTACACCAGCCTCTGGTGGTTGAGTTAGAATTGTGATAGTCCAGAGCTGCCAATGGATTGCCAAAGCCTGCAACTTCATAACCAGGAAGCAGTAAAACGAAAAAGGACTTGGACACTATGGCAACCTAAAAAACCTTATGACTATAAAGGCAAGGACCAGTGTCTGGATCGAGGGGCAAGATGCCAGTGATGGCAGCCAAGGCTCAAAAAACAGATAAACCCCCTGAGAGGTGATCTGTGAAAAACGAGCAGTTGGCTAGAAAGCACCCCCTAAAACAACTGGTCCTTGAACAATGCGGAAGCCCACCATCATGACTCGCTTGCGAGCCAAAAACCTGAAGATCATCTGGTTGTGCTACTGCTACGGTTGTATATCTGCATCTGGAAGTGGCTCCCAGTAGACACGAGCCCTTTCCAGCAATGGACCATCTTGTCTGCCTATGCAAGGATATCACACCACCAGAGCTGCTTCTCCAGCGATGCAATGTTGTGGTTGCCAATCATGTTGCAGAACTGAAGGTTGAGGCCCTCAAGAGACTGGCCAAGGTTGCCCAAGAACGGCACACTCTTCTGAGTAACCTTAGAGCAACCAGACAGTGAGAGAACACGAAGCTTGAGGTGCCTTGCAGATGCCAGAATGGCAACACCATGGTCACTAACCATGCAGTTTGAAAGATCAAGCTCCGCAAGCTCAGTGCAGCTCTCGGACATGGTGAATAGGCTAGCATCTGTTATCTTGCTGCAACCCTCAAGGCTGACTTTCTTCAGAGATTTTCCATGTCCCTTCACCAGGGAGGAGACAGCCACATCTGTGATGTTCTTGCAACCACTCAAGTCAACCTTGATCAGACCAGCTTCAGAAGACTGGATCAATGGAAGAAGCCCATTGTCAGTGACCTCACCAAGACCACTGAGGTCAACCTGCTCCAACTGAGGGCAAATCATCCCCACCACAGCCAAGCTTGCATCAGTGAAACCTGGGCAATCCTTGATTGTAAGGAAACGAAGTGATCGGCAAAGAGGAAGCTGTGCAGGCGCAGAGCCGATATCCTTGATCCCCATGCATTTCACCAAAGAGAGAGCCCTGAACTTCTGGCTGCAGTTGAGGAGGAAAGCAAGAATACCGACAAGAGTAACCCGGTTGCATTCCTCAAGCTGCAAGTTCTCAAACACCTTTGCTGATTCTGTGAACGCCTTAAGGCCAGCATCCGACACATGTCCACACTTCCTGAGGCAAAGCTGCTTCAAGCTTGGGCAGAACTTGGCAATAGAAGCGAGCGCAAGATCGGTGACTCCAGGGCAAGAGGTAACACTCATGCACCTGAGATTCTGCAGGCCAGCAGCATTAGCCATCACCCAGAAACCCCTCTCACCAACAGTAGCGAGACGAGTGAGTGTAAGGTCAGTGACGGCCTTCCCATAGTATCCAATCACAGCAAGCGAAGCATCAGTTATGTTCAATCCCTGGAGCCGGATCTTAGCAAGCGAAGCGGTAGCAGAGCACACCAGGCTGGAGATGCCTTGGTCACCAACAAGAGGGCAGTTCTTGATGTTCACAGCTTGCAGCTTCACGCAGCTGCGGCCAATCGCCCTCAGGCCCTCATTAGCAACACCGGAGCATGCCTCGATGGTCAGAGACACCAAGTTGGGGCACCCCTGCGCGACAGCTGCGAGGCCCTTGTCTGTGATGAGGGGGCATCGAGAGATATCCAGACGCTCCAGCGAGGGGCACCCGGCGGCGATCTCCGCAAGCCCAGCATCGGTGATAAGAGGCACATCCCAAAGCGCGAGCGAGCCGAGGTTGGGGCTGCCGCGTGCGACCGCCGAGAGACCTTGGTCCGTGACGCCACGGGTCGGGTGGCTGCCGCGGACGGCGAGCTTCTCCAGCCCGCCGCGGGATCCGGCGACGACGGCCATGGCGGCCAGGCGGACGTCAGTGGCCTCCTTGCCCTCCAGGACCCTGTCGACGGCGCACCGATCCGCGGGGGACTCCTCCTTATCCTCCTCCTCCATGACGAACTCCTCGTTCAGGTCGGGCAGCGACGGGGTGTCCGCCGCGGCGGCGGCCTGGCCGAGCTCGGAGGCCCGGATGCTGCCGAGGAGCGCGAGCCAGCGGCGGGAGACGCAGGCGGAGGCGCCGCGGCCGCGGCCCCCGGGCACGCGGCGCAGGATCTCGAAGAGGCACTCGTCCGGGAGCGCGTCGAGCGACGGCAGCGGCAGCGGCAGCTGCTGCCTCTGTTTCTTGGCCGCCCTCACGCACTCCGCCGCCGCCGCCACGGCGACCGCGGACGCGGCCACCAGCGTGCGCTTCCGCTGCTGCACGGCGCCGCGGCAGAAGAGCCCGGACAGCTCAGCCGGCGCCGAGACGAGGCACCCGCCATCTGGTCCAATCCAAGAAGCAGTCAATTAACCATCAGAACGGAATAGCAAAAGGTAATCGTTTCCTCACAACATGAATCTCGAATCAATCGACGGAACTCCGAAGAAAAGAAGAGCAAAGAAGAGGTCTTTCGCCCTCTCACCTCCGTAAGCGTAGAGCGCAGGCATGTCTCCGAATCTCCCAAGACCAAAGGGACCCCTTCCCCTCCCACTCGAATCAAGACCAGAAGAACGAACAAGAGCACGGTCACCGCCGGATCTGAGGCGCCGGAGAGGGCCGGAAGCATCTACGGCCCGCCGGAGCAAGGAAAACGGAACCCTATCGCCGCCGGCGACAGGGAAAAAAGGGAGCGAAAGGAAGGGAGGGGGAAGGGGAACCTCTGTGGTGAGAGGAGACGACCTGGGAGGAAAAGAAGACGGCCAAGAGATGGGAGAGGAATATAGGCCGAGTCGTTAGAGAGAGAAAGGGAGGGGAGAGAGAGTGGGGGGGAGGGGCTGGCCTGGCCCGCTTGCGTGTGGCGGTGTGGGCGGGGCGGATGGATCCGGCGGATCGGGGGCGAAAGGAGGAAGAGGACGCACGCCCCACACCCTTGGCGCGCCCAAGGGACAGAGCGTGGGCGTGGCGGGGGCCTCGGCGTCGCGTCGCGTGCCCCTCGACCTCCGTGGCTGGCGCAAGTTGCATTGCACCGCACGCGGCGAGCTGGATGGATTCACTGAACCTGCGCGCTGGACAGGTACGGTACGGGTTGGGATGGATCATGGGTGCAGATGCATGTTGCAACGAGGACAATTTTATAAAATTTAAATGAGCTAAAATAATTTTTAGCTAAATTACTGGTTACTCGCTCCATTCTAAACCTAATTGCACATTTCGTTTTCTTTATTTTTTTAAAATTTAATCAAATATATAAAAATACACTCGGTATGATCATTTATGGCTGAAAATACTATTCCCTTTTAAAAAGTCATGACTGAAAATATTATTTACTGATTTATTATGAGAAAAAAATTTATTAACTAACAGAAAAATACGGCTTATAAGACAAACCTCGCTTGCTTCGGCCCCCCTAAGACAAAACTACACTAAAGTTCCTGCTGCAGACGGCAAAGCGAGCATGACAATTAATATTTATAATGTGTAACAAGTATTATTTCATTCATTTCAAATTACAGTTCATTTTAACTTTTTTAAGTATATAGGTTTTACTATTTGTTTAGATACATATTATATTCAGATATATAGCAAAACTACATTTCTAAAAGGATAGAATGACTTTCAATTTGAACAGAAGAGGTATTAGATTAATATTGAAATACATTTAGTCAAATCTTCTTTAAATTTAACTAGCGTTGCCATAAACATCAATAACATTAATATCTACGATTAATTCAATGGTTGTCATTCAATATAATAAA
>Ga0182004_10005181_pt1 | contig 10609 bp, 9 predicted proteins | sample Sormic07211540_1_FD_120479 | JGI IMG/M metagenome (GOLD analysis project Ga0182004, IMG submission 120479) | Endophyte microbial communities from Sorghum bicolor roots, Mead, Nebraska, USA - 072115-40_1 MetaG | ecosystem: Host-associated > Plants > Roots > Unclassified | place: USA: Nebraska...
AAGTGCCCTTCTTCACCATATGGCACTTAGACCTAGTCTAGTCTTGACGATGTCCATCCATCCTTTGAAAACCGAAACGATTTCCACTATTAAGTAGGCATGTACGTCCCTGTTCATCGAGTAACTATTACAATGACCTCACTAATGACTTTGCCTCTGCAAAACACACGTTAGTCACGGTAATCAACATTATCATCAATACCCAAAATCATTAGGGGCCTAGATGCTCTTTCACAGCCAACGAACAACAAAGAAGCAATAAATGCATACAAGTGGTAACCAATGAGCAATAAAGGAACAATAAATGCAGGCAAGTTTTAAGCTAATATGGAAATTTTTGAAGAAAAAGTTTTTGCTTAGATGAAGAAGATAAATAAATGGAGAGAATAATTAATTTGCTAGCACCGATTTCATTATATTCTATAGCATTCAAATACATATCAGGTGTAGATTTCGCGCATAGAGAAAACGTTATTATTTACCATCGTTGATAGCCTCGTTTAAATCCACACGGTTTGTATATGCCTCTTTCCATCCCTTCTATTCCTTGGGTAGATATTTCAATGGATTTTATTTTGGGATTGCTTAGAACTAAGAGGGGGAGGGATATCATTTTTTGTTGGTGGATCGATTTTCTAAGATGGCACACTTTATACCATGTTATAAAAGTGATGATGTTGTTCATATTGCTGACCTCTTTTTCAAAGAGATTGTTCATTTGCATGGTATGTCTTATACTATTGTTTCAGATCCTGATGCTAAATTTTGAGTCAATTTTGGCGAACTCTTTGGAATAAGTTAGGTACAAAACTGCCGTTTTCTACAAGTTGTCACCCGAAACTGATGAACAAATGGAGATAACTGCACTTTGAGTGCCATGTTGAGAGCTATTTTGAAGAAAAATTTGAAGTTGTGGGAAGAATGTTTGCCTCATATAGAGTTTGCATACAATAGGGTAACACATTCTACCACCAAGGTAAGTCCTTTTTCAGGCAGTGTGTGGATTCAATCCTTGTGCTCCAATTGTTGTTTTACCATTGCCTACTTGTGAGAGAATTCATCATGATGCTAAAGAACGTGCTGATTTTATTTTGCAAATGCATGAGACAACAAAGCACAACATTGAAAAAATGACTCAAAAGTATAAAATTGCTGGTAGTAAAGGTAGACAAGAAGTTAAGCTTGAACTGGGTGATTTGGTTTGGTTGCATTTGAGAAAAGATATATTTCTAGATTTAAGAAAGTATAAGTTGATGCCTAGAGCTGATGGCCCATTTAAAATTCTTGACAAGATTAATGATAATGCATGTAAGCTTGAGTTGCATTCGGAGTTTAGGATTAGTCCCACCTTTAACATTTCAGATTTGAAACCATACTTGGGAGAAGAAGATGAGCTAGAGTTGAGGACGACTCTAATTCAAGAGGGGGAGGATGATGAGGACACCACTCCTTCATATACACATAATGATACTCTGCTGCATATTCAAGGTCCAATCACAAGAGCTTGCGCACAACAATTAAATTTAGAGGTGAGCTCACTCCTAAGCAATTCTTTATATAATTTTGAAAATAGATTGCTACCTAATGATTATATTGTACTTAGGAATCAAAGAGAGAACCAGAAAACTCATAAAGGAGGGCTTGGAGGCGTGGAGGACCACCAAGGGCGCCCAAACAAAGATGGAGGCCTAGTCCAACTCGAGTTCGAGTCAGCCTCGGCCTTCAGAACCAGCCTATAGTAAAACGAATGCCCAGGATACATTCAGACTCTGATTTTGATGATCCATATATGAATGAAAAGATAATTTCATAAGGTAACCAATGGATTTTGTTTGAGGCCCAAATTACATTGAAGTCAACAGGAATCATTGAAACAAGTTGATGTCCAGAATCTATCATGGTGTTGTATCGCCGTCTTTTAGGCCGTTGGGCCTTGTAACGTGTCGGAGAACCCATAGACGTGATGAGGGGTCTATGGATGTCGTTTTGGCTATATAAATAGTAGCCACTACCTAAGTTAGTGTTTGGGTTCTGCTTAGATTATTTTATTTACTATAGTTTCCCTGTCATTGGTTTGTGAGATTAATCATTCATCTACAAATTTGGTTGCATTCTTTCTTGTTCTTGCTTGTGTTCTTCAATTCACAGGCAAGGATTAGTCTTCTTGGCGAGGTCGACCGTGCAATGCCGGTTAATAACCTAAGGAGACGTGGTATTACGATTGCGGGGTTCAGGACGTGTTGTTCCAAAGCCGGATCGAATTGTGACTCGACTCCACCAAATTGATAGTTATCAGAACCTGTCGAAAGATCAGGAACCCTAGTTTACATCACTTAGGAGCACAACTATTGGATGACCAAAGTGTGAATTGTAACACCCCAAAATTTCTTCTTCTAAATAGTTGAATTTGATTTAATTAAATAATTTTGTGAGCATTAAAATATAGGAAAATAAATAAATTTTGGGAAATTAAAATTTATTGTAAGATTAGAAATATATTGATGCATACATGTTGCAGCATTCATATTTGTGATGTGTGAATTTATCTGAAGAAAATTTATTCAAAATCAATTTGAAAAATGAGCTTTGAAAATTTATTGAAAAATAAAAAGGAAAATCATATTCCCTCTCCCTCTCTCTCATTCCGACTTGGCCCAACTCCTCTCAGCCCACGCCTCCCCCTTCCTCCTCTTGGGCCAAGGCCCAGCCGCCTGTCCCCTCCTTCCCTCTACTCTCTCACCACCAGGCGGGGCCCACTGTCAGCTCTCCTTTCTCCCACCTCTAGCAATTGCATGCGGCATGGACAACAACCGTTGGCTGCTTCTCTGCTCCCTACTTCCCCATGATTTCGTCGTGTCTCGACCTCTATTGGACGCGCCCGAGCCCGTGCCTCTGCCCTGCGTCCATTTCTCCTCCTAGACCCCACTCCCTCTCTCTCCCGTGAGCTCGCATGCGCAGAGAACTGCCACCAGTGACCACCGCGATCCGTCGTGTTCAATCCGACGAACCGAGCTGTCTCCGCCTCCGATTTTCATTGTGGTGAGTGTGCCTCCTTCTCCTCTTTCTCCCCATCCCTTTTTCACATTGTTTGGTGGCTCCTAAGGCCGCTTCCCTAGAGCTCCGACGGGCCGACCATGGCACCGCCAAGAACCGCCACGAAAACCGCCTCCTCCGACCGCGTTTTACCCCTAGGTGCTCGTGGAGTGGAAAACCACGGCCCGCAGCCCCCGACCGCTCGCTTCGGCGAGCTCCGCGCCACCGGCAATGGCCGCCGCCGCCCCCTCCCTCAAGTCCGGCGACCGGCGCCCCCTCCTCTTCCCTTGGATCAATTCTCAGCCGTCAGATCATGGATCAACGATCCAGATTAGAAGATACCCCTTCGACGCACGTTTTGCTAAAGAGTCCCTGTTGTTTTCCAATTTCTAACCCACAGTCCTTGGCGCAGTTTAATAATTTGTTTTCCATTTTAGAAAGCGTAAAGTCAGTCGGTTTTATTTCAAATACGTTTTCTATATTTACAAAATTGCCACTGGATTTGTTGTAGCCATAAAATATTCGTTAACTCTGATTTGACCCATTCAAATTGCTTTAGATTCGTAATCACAAGATCTACATGTTAGTAACTTTATTTTACCAGTTTGAAACTTTTTAATTTCGTGACCCTATTTAATTAATTACTTTTCTATAGGAAATCTTAGAAAATTCTTATCTTCGCTATTTTAGCTCTGATTTTCGTGATCTTTGCGTCTATGAGATCATAACGATGCGTAGAATCATTTTATAAACTTTTCTTACTGTTTTTATACTATTGGTGTATTGTTCTAATTGTGTGGCCTTGATTGCTTGTGTGTTGATTATTGGTGACCGAGTTTAGTCGGTGAGCATTACTTCAATGATCAAGATCAAAGCCTTGGAAACAAGTAAGACCAGTAGGACTAGTAGGAGCAATTGGATCAAGGCAAGTATAGCATTTGGGTTTTAATTCTGTGACCATGATCTTATGACTAGATTAATGTTAAGCAACAAACGATAAAAATGACTTTTTAGCAACTTGAGGATTTATCCGTAAGTGATAACTAGGATAAATGTGCAACCATGAGGGCGATAATGGCTCTGGCTTTAGTCAAGTATGAGTAACTTTTCTATCTTCTTAGAAGTTACCCGCATGGCACAAATGGGGGATAGCAGACCGTGGATCCCTACATGGTAGAATCACACGGACTGACTAATGAAACCAAGCGGCCCTAACTTGTTAGATGAACCTTTGAAAGACTTCATAGTGATCCCTAACGACCTCCCTAGGAAGGGGGTTAAGAGGTTAGCTACCTTGGGTGAAAGGGTAAATCATGACTCTTGGGTAAAGATGTACGACCTCTGCGGAGTATTTATTAAACTATTATACTAGCCGTGCTCACGGCCACGAGCGGCTTTGGGGATTCTTACATTAAGGATGATGATTCTTGTTGTGTCAACATGCTCATGTTTATTGTTTAATGCTCTATATTATTTATGTCATATTGATCATGAGATTGTGGGATCTATACAATCTAGTTGCTATACTTGTGGAGTTCGTCTTAGACTCACTCTTGCTATTTCCCCTGCACCCTTTAGGAGTTTTGGGCTTGTGATCAACCAGTCAGTTTGGATCCTGTGAAGTTAATACCCAAAGTTTGGAGTTACTTCCACTTTTTGCTGACTAAGGTTATCTCTAATTTATTATGTATGTTATATAAATTATGCATTGTTCTTTGATATTATCCCTTATTTGTAGCTATATGTGAGATTCAGCTTCTGAGACTCACTTATGGTGCATATCTAATTTTGTTCTTAAAATCGGGTATTACAAAGTAGTATCAAAGCAATACTGACTGTAGGACGCAAGCCTAGTTGGAACTGGACATTTTAGCATGCTTCTATCTCTACTTACTTCTTGCTTTCACCTTAACCTTGATAAATGCTAAAATTTATGCTTACTTCTGCCATATTCTGTTATAAAACTTTGTCTCTATTCTAAATCCAACCTCCTTGTCTAATTAGATGGCTCACAATAAGGAGACCTTTGGCATGAATGGACACAAGGACCCAGCTACGCCACTCGTAAAAGCATTTGACAAGGAGAAGCTTCTAGCCATGCAAAAGCAAGTAGTGGAAGGAATGACTCTGAATGGGAACTCTCAACAGTGCATCTCAAGACCAGTGAAGAGACAAGTAGCAGAAGCTTGGAAAAATATGAGAACCCATGGAGGTGTTGGTAGTAATATATCAGGATATCAGGATCAATGCCATTGTTGTAGGCATTATGGTCTCCCTTGTCTTCAGAATAGGTCATCTGAAAAGGAAATTAAGATAAAACCAAATTGTGTGACCAATTTGGATAAGAAGAGGAAGGCAAACTCACTAGAGCTAGTATTGGAAATTGATCAACATTCAAATCCTAAGTTGTCATATTTAGCTTTGAACTCTTGTCACGAAAATCCAAACCTTAGAGACGAAGAAATTTCTCAAGTTAACCCCACTGCTCATGAGGTATGCATAGATAGATGGACAATCACTTATAAAGAGTTTCAACCTCAAAGGATCAACCAAGTTAGGAATAAAGCTAACCAGCCAAAGACAAACCTTCAGAGTTAGCGAGCTGATACACACTAAACAACACCTTAGTTGAAAATGACATCACAAAGGATCCAGCTAAGAGAAAGTGTTATCACTGCCGATAGGAAGGACACTATGTAAACTCTTGTCCATAGAAGAACCAACAATTGCATCATGAAAGTAGCCACACCGAGTCCAAGAGATAGGAGATTGTGCCCTTGTGTAATAAACACGCTAGTAGTGAAAATTCAAGTTTGTGTGCCTTGTGAACCTTTACTGCTTGGTTGAATTGTCTTTATGTTTATGTTTGATTTGGATCTTTGTAATGAGTGCAATGATCTTGTGGGTTTTTCTCCACAATTTCATTAGTTTATAGGCCTAAGCTATAAGGATTAATGAAATAACTAGTTGGGTTTCGGTTTATTCTTGTTATCTTATCCTGCCTTTCTCGAGTATCACTTCTCTATCAGTTCATATCTTTGATCTGGGATGACCAAAAATCATAAGAAAATTTTGGATGATAGTATACTTCAATATCTTTCTCTGACATTAAGAATCAACCCCATAGCTATTCTGGTATTGGAGTTATGAAAATCACAAGATGATACAGTTGTATTAACAAGAACCTGGACCAGTTTCGGTTGCTTACTGTTTGGGGCAAATGTAACTATATAATTTGGAAAAGTGTTCTATAGAAAAGTTTTAGATAAGTTTCTAAGCTTTCTAACGGTATAAGCTATAACTCTATTGGATTAACAGAACAAGAGTTATGTCTATTTTACTGCGCTGGTGTTTTTCATATCGCGAGGAAATTTCAGGATATTTGTTTCTTCCCTTACACATAAGTTCCTTGGCATGTCAAAAGGTCTCAATGCTAGATAACTTGTCAAGAAAAAGTGCAGGCTACATTTCTTGTGCCTCCTAGTTAACCTTTTCTTAAGGGGGATATCCTAGTTAAAGGAGTTACAAGGAGAAGTATTGGTTAATGTGGGATCATTTGTTAGGACATCAAATGTTTGATATGTTTGGTTTTTGTTTCAAGATATCATCCCACTTGGAGAATATCAATGGAGGTATATGTCATAGTTGATACTCATAGATTGAGCGTTATTCTTATGAGGATCAGATGACACCGAATCCTACAAAGTTATATGTGGGATGCAAGAGTGAAGCAACTTAAGTGTGATAAAGGTACTAATAGCTAGAACATAGTGATGGAACCAACCTTGGATTAAGAGACTTGGTATAGTTAATTCAAAAGACTAAATGGTGTGTAGCATCTAAAAAGGTTATGAAGACTAGTCCCTAATGTCTCCCCAATCAATTTCATCTTAAGGGGGTAGTACCTTGATATCACGCGATGATGCATTTTCAATTTATCTTGAAGCGAGAGTCGTCTCTTGAGATATTCTATGATTATGATCATCTCTCCTTGTCATGTTACTGACGTTGGTCACTTGATGACAAGAAGTGTAGTATCCCATGGATCAGGAGCCCTATATGATGCCTCTTACTGATACGTGGGAAGAGAATTATGATCCTGCGTTTGAAGGATGTTATGAGTATGATGAAGCTGAGTACTATCAAAATAATAATATTGAAGAGCAAGTTGGAAGTGAATCAAATCAGAATCCACAATGGTGAAAGAGAAAAAGTAAAAGCCATAAGAAGTCTGCTCATGGAAGTAAGGTGCAACGAGACTATATCAATGGAAGACTGAGCAATGTGGATAGGCATAACATTCAGGGAGCTACCAAAGTGGTGGATGGCTATATTCAAGTAGACTCAGTGCTAGTTTTTGCTCCGTTTGACCCGAGTGTTTTGCATTCTTTCATTTCCACCGACTTCGTAAAGACAATCGAGAGGGTGAAGTGCCCAACGAGGAAGCCTTTGTTAGTTTAAACCCCAGTGGGAGAAATACAGGCAGATCAGATTTGCTCAAATATCAATCTGGTCATAATCAAGGAAAACTTCACTATAAATTTCATAGTGTTAAAGTCACTCAAAATCCCTGTGGTTCTTGGCAATGGATGGTTGTGTGCACACAAAGGAGTGATCCATGGTACCTAGTACAAAATGCTTTTAACAGCACCGTCAGGAAAAAGAATTGAGTATCACGGTGGTCCACTCCTACCTGAGGAGGCAAATGCATAATAAGTTCCCATATCTCTTGGAGTTGTAAGGTAAAAAATAGTAGTCAAGATAGACTTTGGTCAATTATGAATAATAATTATTCAATGGAAATTTTGTTCATGAGATGTGACCTTGAGGTATAAGTGTTTACATTTGGTATGCAAGTTGTGAAGTCGAAAAAGTTATTAAGATCTTTTCGTATTTCCCTTTTGGAATCTGAGCCTCTTTCGAATATCGAGGATGAGATTCATCTTAAGGAGGTAGAATTGTAACACCCCAAAATTTCTTCTTCTAAATAGTTGAATTTGATTTAATTAAATAATTTTTGTGAGCATTAAAATATAGGAAAATAAATAAATTTTGGGAAATTAAAATTTAATGTAAGATTAGAAATATGTTGATGCATACATGCTGCATCATTCATTTTTGTGATGTGTGAATTTATGCAAAGAAAATTTATTCAAATTCAATTTGAAAAATGAGCTTTGAAAATTTATTGAAAAATAAAAAGGAAAATCCTATTCCCTCTCCCTCTCTCTCATTCCGGCTTGGCCCAACTCCTCTCGGCCCACGCCTCCCCCTTCCTCCTCTTGGGCCAAGGCCCAGCCGGCTGTCCCCTCCTTCTCTCTACTCTCTCACCGCTAGGCGGGGCCCACTGTCAACTCTCCTTTCTCCCACCTCCAGCAGCTGCACGCGGCATGGACAGCAACCGTCGGACACTCCTCCGTTCCCCACTTCCCCATGATTTCGCCGTGTCTCAACCTCTATTGGACGTGCCTGAGCCCGTGCCTCTGCCCTGCGTCCATTTCGCGTCCTAGACCCCACTCCTCTCTCCCGTGAACTCACATGCGTAGAGAACTGCAGCCGGTGACCACTACGATCCGCCGCGTTCAAGCCGACGAACCGAGCCGTCTCCGCCTCCGACCATGTTTTACCCCTAGGTGAACTCGCCGTGACCTCCTCTCTCTCCCGGTGCTCGCGGAGTGGAAAACCACTGCCCGGAGCCCCCAAACCGCCCGCTCCGGCGAGCTCCGTGCCGTCGGCAATGATCGCCGCCGCCCCCTCCCTCAACTCCGGCGACTGGCGCCCCCTCCTCTTCCCCTGGATCGATTCTCCGCCGTCGGATCGTGGATCAAGGATCCAGATTAGAAGATACCCCTTCGATGCATGTTTTGCTAAAGACTCCCTATCGTTTTCCAATTTCTAACCCATGGTCCTTGGTGCAGTTCAATAATTTGTTTTCCATTTTAGAAAGTGTAAAGTCAGTCGGTTTTATTTCAAAATACGTTTTCTGTATTTACAAAATTGTCACTGGATTTGTTTCAACCATAAAATATTCGTTTAACTCCGATTGGATCCATTCAAATTGCGTTAGATTTGCAATCATGAGATCTACATGTTAGTAAATTTATTTCACCACTTTGAAACTTTTTAATTTCGTGACCCTATTTAATTAATTACTTTTCTATAGGAAAATCTTAGAAAATTCTTATATTCTCCGTTTTAGCTCTGATTTTTATGATTTTTACGTCTATGAGATTGTAGCGATGTGTAGAATCATTTTATAAACGTATATTACTATTTTTATACTGTTAGTGTACTATTATAATTGTAGCTTTGTTTGCTTTATGTATGTGTGGCCACGATTGCTTGTGTGTTGATGATTGGTGACCGAGTTTAGTCAGTGAGCATTACTTCAGTGATCAAGATCAGAGTCTTGGAAACAAGTAAGACCAGTAGGACCAGCAGGAGCAATTGGATCAAGCCAAGTATAGCATTTGGGTTTTAATTCTGTGACCATGATTTTATGACTAGATTAATGTAAAGCAACAAACGATAATAATGACTTTTTAGCAACTTGAGGATTTATCCATAAGTTATAACCAGGATAAAAGTGCAACCATGAGGGCGATAATGGCTCTGGCTTTAGTCAAGTATGAGTAACTTTTCTAGCTTGTTAGAGGTTACCCGCGTTGCGCAAATGGGGGAAAGCAACCAAGCGGCCCTAACTTGTTAGATGAACCTTTGAAAGACTTCATAGTGATCCCTACCGACCTCCCTAGGAAGGGGGTTAAGAGGTTAGCTACCTTGGGTAAAAGGGTAAATCATGAATTTTGGGTAAAGATGTATGACCTCTGCAGAGTGTTTATTAAACTAGTATACTAGCCGTGGTCACGGTCACGAGCGGCTGTTGACACTTGCTAACACCACTTGAATACAAGGTTGTCATCCCTAGTATGACACTAGAGTGTACTATAGTATTTATACGCACATAGATAAATCCGCAAGCGCACAGATACCGTTGTAGCTTTTACTCGGTTAAAGGTTTTATCGTATCCACAGGGAAACGGGAGAACCAACTATACTCTAACTTAACCAAGATAGATAGATAGGTGTAAATAGGAATGATGGTAGAATTGAATAAGAACAATATTAAAGGTAAAATGATAATGGGGGAATATAGAGTAGAGCAATCTAATATATGGGCGATAATAGGAGAATAGAGAGGACAACTAGGGTTTCTCTATTTCAAAGGGGTATGTCTGTCTGTGGCGTACCATAAATATAAAACAACACAGAGGATGCTTATACCTAAGGTCGAGGACTCCTACCAGTCCTGCTAACGGGAGGTGGACTACAGAGGACCACGTAGCTGTCACCTATGCAGCCTACCAAACGATCCGGCTAATAGGGGATATCCATAAGTAATCTAGGCCTAAGCACCATGCTTACACCTATACTACAACTCTCACCTATAGCATCCTATAGATTAAAGTACTCAAAAGAGTTATGAACCAGAACATACATGGATAGTAATTGCATAATGAAATAGAAGTAGATTACCAGAGTCATCCCATGAGCAAGCTTGATTAGAGCTTGATCA
>Ga0182004_10005182_pt1 | contig 10608 bp, 5 predicted proteins | sample Sormic07211540_1_FD_120479 | JGI IMG/M metagenome (GOLD analysis project Ga0182004, IMG submission 120479) | Endophyte microbial communities from Sorghum bicolor roots, Mead, Nebraska, USA - 072115-40_1 MetaG | ecosystem: Host-associated > Plants > Roots > Unclassified | place: USA: Nebraska...
GTAGGGTCGCCTCAGCCCGGCCCATCTACTTCGGAAGCCGTTCTGGCTGGTGTGGCGGCCCAGCTCGCCTCGGGAGCGGGCGATGCTGGTGCCTCTCACTCAATAGGGGCTGTTATTGCTGCTGGGTTTTCTGAGGAGGCTTTTACCCCCTCTCCTGCTCCCGACCCCCCGTCTTCCTCGTCACCTCCTCCCACTCCAGCTACAGTAAACCCCAGTAGAAACCGCCGTGCTTTGGAGCACCCTGCGGCGTTGGAAGCTCAAGAAGGTGTTGCTGCTCAAGGCGTTGCCATGGCGTTCCAGAGGACTGATCCAACCCCCTTCATCCCGACGAGGATGGAGTATGAGGAGGTGCCTGACCGCGTCTTTATGGTCAGGACAGTGGCTCCCATGCACCCGCCGCCGAGAAACGAAGACCTGGCCATCGTCACCATCGAGCCTCTTCCGGGTAACCCCATGCTCTTTGGTAATGTCAGGGGAGTCATTAGAGATTTCTTGCGAATGGTCAGAGATATTCCCTTTGAGGACATTCAGCCCTCTAGTCTCGGGCAAGCCCTGGTTCAGCTCACTCATCCCTATCACAGAGATGTTCTAGTCGCTGAGAGCCCGCATGTATTTGGGGATGTGCTGCTAACGTTCACTAGGCATAATCAAGGGAGAAACTGGCGTAGATCAGAGTTTAATCAGGAATGCTGGCTACTGCTCTTGGGGTTCCCCAATGACTATTGGACTGAGAGGTTAATACATAGTGCAGTTGGGACGTTTGCTAGGATCCTTTTGATTGTGGCAAATCCGAAGCACAAAACCAGATTACTTCTGAAGGTCCGAATCAAGGAAGCTCGACTGGTCCCGCAGTTCATTGTCATGGGAGATCCTGACACCCCCCTGGATGAGTCTTGGACAACCCAGGTGGAAATCCTTCAAGTTAACCATCAGGGGGATGCACCACCACCGGAGGAGCAGATCCCAGTTAACCTGGATCCTGAGATTGGGGTCCCTTTTGATTTCATTGGCTTGGGTCAGCCTCTGCAACTAGTTCAAGGTGAGCAGCAGCAAAATGATTTGGATGGTTGGGAACCTTGGCCAGTGGGAGCTGAGCAGAACAATGATGAGGAAGGGCAGAATTTAGATGGCTGGGATGCTTGGCCACCTGAAGTTCAGCAGATGAATGCAGATGATGAGGCATTGATGCAAAATGCCCAAGGGCCTGTGGAGATCCTGCATCCAGAACCTCTGATTCCAGACCTTAATATCCCTCTAGATGAGCAAGACTTAGACCCTATTCTCGTCCATCCCATCCAGCCTGGGGATCCCTTTGCCTATCCTGGACAGGAGGAGCAGATTCAGTATCTCCTTCAAGAGGATGGAGAGGTCTTTGTCCAAAATCTTGATCATCAGGTCACCCAGGTTGCTGAAGCTGAGAATGTGATTTAGAGTGATGGCGTGGGTCACCTTTTCCCCACACCACTTCATGGATCGGCCAACTTTTGGTTTGGTTCAGAAGTTCCAGAAGACCAGCTAGTAAACGAGTTGGAGTTAGTCAGTGATGCTCACCAAAGCTCTGACTCAGAAAGAACTGTCACAGCACCTCTGATACTGCAAGAAATGGGGCAGCACCAACAGAATGATGAAGCTGTTTCGTTCCTTCAGAAGATGCCAGAAGAATGCAATCTCTCAGTCACTTGCCAGACGATGGGCAACTCTGTTCAACAACTGGAAGCCCAGTCTGAAGCTACCCCGGTTCTTCACTCTAGGGCACAGCAGCAGGCCCTGCACATGCATCTCCCTGAAGAGGATGATTTTATTCAGAGTATTCTGGCCCAGAGAGGAATTCAGGCCCAACTCCAGAATTCAAATATTCAAACCCAAATGGGCTCAATCAGCTCTGGCCCATTTGGTCAACAAGAGATGGCCCATGACATTGAAGCTGAGACAGGCAGGCTGATGAGGAAGTTCTTCCCCTCAGGTAATGGCTCTGAGCTGGTAATAAACATTTCCAAACAGTGGGCCCCTTTCTTCATCAAGTTGCTGTTATCACCTTCAAACTTTGTGTGGACAAAACAATTTCTCTCCTCAAAGGCACCTGTGTGTCTCCTTGACAACCCTGAAGACTGCTGTCACATTAACATCCCATCCTCTTGCCCTAATGCTAACCTCCAATGCTTGTCAACTACAGTGGAGGAGGTGCAAAAGGCTGAGGAAGGGTGCAGCAAGAAGCTCCCCCTGAAGAAAAGGAACAGAAAGGAGCTAGCCATTGTGGAATCAGAGGTAAGAAGAAGCAAAAGGCTTACTGGCATCACCAAGGGTTTCAAGTTTTCCATCTGCTCTAAAATATCATGTTTTGCCTGTAAATCCATGCCTCCCTCTACAAGGACAAAGGCCCTGAAAAAGCTGGCAATTGATTTTTGTGGGCTCAGCGAATCTGAAGTTAATTCTAATGTCTTGCAGCCCAAAAGGAAAAAGGCAAGCCCGATTGGAAGGCCCAAGCTGGGGAAAAAGAAGATGGAGGGCAGGAGCAGTTCTACCTCCAAGAGCATGGAGGTTCAGATGGACTTGATGGCTAGCACGGAGTCAGTCCCTGACACTGCAAAGGAAGTGGACCAAGACAAGACCACCTGAAGCTTTTAATTATGTTTCCAATGGATTCAAGACAGCTGTTTTTAGGGTTGCAGTTCGACATTTGTGCTTCTAGTTTTAATCCCTGTCAGACTATTGCTTGTCAAAACCTGTTTTGCTTATGGAACCTTTATATCTGGATGGAGGCTCTTTTCGTATCGGTACTAGTTTCAACTGCTCCGTTTGACAGATTGTTATGCGAGCTCGTTGTGTTGTTTATGTGTTCGTTGAGTGCCAGTTGTCTTTGGTCTGTCAGCCACTATTCCAGTTGCAGCTGCGCTGCAGGCAGTTTGGGCGTTGCTATAGTACAGAAGACACTAGGGGGTGTGGTAATCACAATTTCTATCGGTTTTAAATGAGTCACACAAACAGAAAATGGGGTGTGCTGTGCTGGAATGTTCGGGGTTTAAATTCAGCCATTAAATGGGATGCAATCAAAGCCAGGGTTGTAGAGTCGGGCTGCGATATCATTTGCTTTCAAGAAACTAAGAAAACCTCCTTCGACAGGGCTTTCCTCTACAAGATCCTCCCTTCACAGTTCGATGATTTCATCTTTTCACCTTCGGTAGGTGCCTCAGGGGGCCTGTTAATAGCCTGGAAATCAAACCTGTTTTCAGCCACTTTCAGATTGGGGGCTTCTTTTGCTCTGGCTGCAGATTTCCACTCCAAGATTGATGATACTTGCTGCTCCATTTTAAATGTGTATGCTCCCTGCACTGAGGAAGGAAGGGCTGACTTTGTGGACTGGATTAAGGCGCAAACTTTCCCTGATAATGAAAGCTGGCTAGTTCTAGGGGACTTTAATATGTACAGGACACCAGAGAATAGAAATAAAGAGGGGCCCAGCTATCATGATATGTTCTTGTTCAATAGCTTGATAAGCTTTCTAGGATGGACTGAAATTCCTATGCATGGTATGAGGTACACTTGGTCCAATATGCAGCAGCAGCCTCTACTCGAGAAATTGGACTGGGTGTTCACTAATAACTCATGGACAGCTTGTTTCCCTAAAACAACTTGTGAAGCTTTCTCTAGGACCCCCTCTGATCACTGCCCAATTAAAGTTTCTGTGTCAACTGATGCCCCCATCTCTCACCTGTTCAGATTGGAAAACTACTGGCTTTGGAGGGAAGATTTCCTGGAGGTGTTCTTGAATTCTTGGAATCAGGATGTTGGATTGGCAGACAAGGCTAGACTAGTAACTAGAAAGCTGAAAAACCTGAGAGCAGCACTGAAGCAATGGAGCTCTAGCTTCTCCAATCTAAGACAGCTGATTCACAACAATGATCTTACAGTGCAGTTCTTTGACCTCATTGAAGAACATAGGGATCTCACTCTAGAAGAATGGCAGTTAAGGGACTTAATAAGAGATAACCTTTTATTACTTTTGGAGCAGCAAAGGATTTACTGGCAGCAAAGAGGGGCGATTAAATGGGCAACTCTGGGTGATGCAGGTACAAAGTTCTTCCATGCAAATGCAACAACCAGACACAGAAGAAACTTGATAACAGTTTTACAGGATGAGTCTGGAAATCCTCTATCTGCTCATGTGGACAAGGAAAGGTTAATCTGGAACTCTTTCAGAGAAAGATTAGGCAAAACAGAGTTCAGTAACATGCTTTTTGATTTGGATCAGTTGATCATCAGCCATGATAACCTGAGCTTCCTTGAAACACCTTTTGTCACTGAAGAAATTGATCAGGTGGTGGCCAACCTTCCAAATAATAAATCTCCAGGTCCAGATGGATTTTCCAATGAGTTTCTAAAGAAGTGTTGGTCCCATTTGAAGCATGACTACTATGAACTCTGTTGGGCCTTTCAGTGTAACTCTTGCTGCCTGAATAGCATCAATTCCTCCTTCATCACCCTAATTCCCAAATGTCAGACTCCCCTAAAAGTCTCTGACTATAGGCCAATTTCCCTGCTCAATACCTCTCTGAAATTGATCACCAAGCTGCTGGCTAATAGACTACAGAAGGTTATCACTGCTCTTGTTCACAAAAATCAGTATGGGTTCATAAAGGGGAGGACAATTCAGGACTGCCTAGCCTGGTCTTTTGAGTACTTGCACCTCTGTCATCACTCCAAGAAAGAAATAGTACTCATAAAATTGGACTTTGAGAAAGCCTTTGACAAAATTGAACACCAGGCCATCTTAAAGATCCTGCAAGCTAAAGGATTTGGGCATCTCTGGACCTCTTGGGTTAGCAACCTCCTCAGCTCAGGTACCTCTAAGGTTTTACTAAATGGCAACCCTGGGAAAATCATTCACTGTAAGAGAGGTGTCAGACAGGGAGACCCCCTTTCACCGTTGCTCTTTGTTCTAGCAGCTGATCTCCTCCAGTCTATCCTCAACAAAGCTAAACAGATAGGGTTACTGAGACTGCCCCTGCCACTAAGTTGTGAGGACTTTCCTGTGATACAGTATGCTGATGACACACTTATTGTCATGGAAGGGGATCCTAAGCAGTTATTCTTTCTCAAGGTTGTGCTCCATGCTTTTGCTGACTCAACTGGCCTCAAGGTAAACTATAATAAGTCCTTCATGGTGCCCATTAACATCCCTGAAGAGAGGTTCAATGTCTTGGTCAACACCTTTGGTTGTGAAAAAGGGTCCTTCCCCTTCACTTATCTGGGCTTACCTCTTGGCACCACCAAGCCGAAAGTGGAGGATTTCCTCCCCCTGATAACTAAATGCGAAAGAAGGTTGGTATCCACTTCCTCTTTGTTGTCTCAGGCAGGCAAGTTGGAGATCACCAATGCAGTCCTCTCTGCCCTGCCGACCTTCCATCTTAGCTCCATTGCACTGCCCAAAGGGGTGATAAAGCAGATTGATAAATTCAGGAAACATTGTTTATGGAGGGGTTCAGATATTAACTCAAAAAAACCACCAAAGGCTGCATGGGACCTGGTTAGAAGGCCCAAAAATCAGGGGGGCTTGGTATTATTAATCTTCAGAAGCACAATGAAGCCCTCCTCCTGAAAAACTTGGATAAATTTTTCAACAAGAGAGACATACCCTGGGTAAACTTAATTTGGGAAATCCACTACTACCAAGGAAAACTGCCCAGCCATATCAAAAAGGGTTCCTTCTGGTGGAAAGATATCTTAAAGTTGCTTGACACTTACAAATCAATGGCAGTTATAACAGTGAAGGATGGTACCTCTACCCTACTTTGGAAGGACAATTGGCTGCAAACCCCCCTGATGGATCAGTTCCCTCACCTCTACTCCTTTGCAAAAAACAAGAACATCTCAGTATCTAAGGCCTTCTCCCAGCAATCTTTGCAAAGCCTTTTTAATTTGCCTTTGTCTGTGGAAGCCCACCAACAGTTCCTGCAAGTCCAATCCTTCATTGAACACTTTCCTCTGATCAATGGCAATGACAGTTGGGCAACTCAAGGGGGTGTTTTCAAGGTTACTTGGGCCTATAAGCAACTCTTAGGGCCAGTGCAAGTAGATCCAGTTTACAGGCACCTTTGGAAGTCACCTTGTCAGCCAAAGCATAAGGTGTTTTTTTGGCTCTTGATCTCTGATAGACTGAGCACTAGGAACCTGCTAAGAAGAAGAAGAATGGCCTTACCAGCCTACACCTGCGTTCTGTGCCAGTTGGGAGCAGAGGAAACTCTGGAGCACTTGTTCTTCAATTGTCAGTTTTCGGTGCACTGTTGGGCCTCCTGTGGAATCACTATGCAGAATTGTAATGATCCTTTCCAAGCCTTGAACCAAGTTCAGAACCAAGCCGACCAGAACTTCTTTCTGCCGCTAATGATCTTACAATGTTGGAGCATTTGGTCAGTCAGAAATGACTTCATCTTCAAAGCAATACCGCCTACCCTTCAAAGGGTCAAGGAATGTCTCCTTAAAGAGCTACAGTTTCTAGCTCTTAGAGTCAAAGTCAGGCTTTCTACCACATTTGAGTTATGGGTACAAAATCTGTTGTAATGGCCTCTGTTCTTTTGATTTTCTTTGTTTCCTTTTTTGTCTCCTAATTTTTGTCTTGTTGTAAGCTTTGGTAAGCCTGTAAGCTTTTGACTTCTTGCCTTAATAAATTCCCTGTAGGGGCTCGACCCCTCCAGTTTCATCAAAAAAAAAATACACCGCAATAAACTGAAAATTCACTTGCATTAATATTTTTACACCATGAGAATAAATTTTATAAGTTGTTATTTTGAACAAGTTTAGAAATTTTGATGGAATATTATGTCATATTAATATTGGTAGTTGAGTTTTAAGCACTCTACTACATATAAAACAATACTACACATAAATCATATGATATAACAACAAAAGATTGAAAAACACTGTAGTTTTAAGCAGTCTACTGAACATGTGGAAAACAACACTGCTAGAACCTAAACTCTTTTTAGTAATAAAGTAAATTTTGAATAAAAGAAAAAACACAATAGTTTTACTTAGCATGATGAAAATTTTGCAAAACCTCCACAAAAAGTTAAGATCAAAAATATAAATCCATGCACTCATAGAAAGGGATGCTACAACAGTTTATATATCTTAAGATGAGGTCTCAACTAAACACATATCATGCAAGAAAATAATAAATATTATAAATTCTAACAAGAGGTCCTCAACGGAGTCTTCACATTAATCCTCACTAAATTCGAGTGAAAAAGAATAGATAGATCCTAGAATATCTCATGAAAGTTAGAAACATCTGGCCATCAATTCGGTATAACCAAATCACCATTGGTAATAATAGCTATTGGACCTTTTTTATTTTCTAAATAATTACCCACCTCTACAACCGAGTAAAGTAACATAAAGTAACAGATCACTCTATGTTTAAATTACTCACCTATGTCGTTAAAAATATGATCTAAAGTAGACCTAAATTTCCATCTAATTACCCATGTCTGCCTATTACAGTAGTTAGTCTACATCTAAATTGTCAACGTCTATTATTACGTTAGAATGATCTTATAAAGATATTCAAATGGTAATCCAAACAATCTTCCTGCTTGCAAATGTATTCAATCTATCTCCTACATGTATCAACTATTCTATTTTTGCTGTGCGAGGTGAGTACTAGTAAATAGCCTCTTTTTTGTTAGCAACCATGAAACTACCCAAGCAGTTTTAGCAGGTATTGACTTAGTTAAAGGTAGAGCTGAACCGTGTCCGTGTGTGCTACTCTGTTTTTGGCCACCAGTCGAGACTCTGCTTTCTGTATTGTTATGTTATGCTGGACCAATGTGCATTGGTCCTTCGTTTGATTTGCACATCAGTCACTTGTTTAATTAGTTTGTCACCTATGGCATAAACTTTTGTGGTTCTTCTCTAGGAGTTTAACAAGCCTTTAGTCTGATTTATGTCTTTAAGATTGTTATCTCGCAGAGTAGTGTTTCTGATCGAAGTGGCACAACTCAAATGGTGTGGGCTTCTTGGCAAGCGAGACTACAACACGTCGTCCTGCCTTGTCAGCCAGTTGGTGTCTTTGGATTGAGATGTTTTTGGTTTTCAGATATCAATTTCCACCCCTAGTACCTACCATATATTTCTAATTTTCCTGCCTATGGTGACAACACTTTGATAAAGCATCCAATCCAGGTACTAGTATACTAATTGCAAGATACTCCTGCCCTGCTATATAGGAGTATATATATAACTCCACGAGTTGTCGGCCACGAGTTGCATACTGCTATCTAAAAAATGTTAGAGAACAGGGCAAACTAGCTAAATAATAATCTAAAACATTAGGAGCCGTACGTCGTGTTACACGAGCATGCATGCACATGTACGTTGTCTGAACATCTCTTTTTATACTAGCAAACGCAAGCCTAGTATAGCTCTATAAAAGCATCATCCCGTTTCCAGAAGAGTCTCAACGACTCACCCAGAAATCCTCAAACCACACAAGCATACACACACACAGAGAGAGAGAGAGGCACACACAGAGAGAGGTAAGCAGGAGAAGAAGATCGAAGTGGTGCGATGGCAAGTGGTAGTGCCAAGAGGAGCAAGATTCAGTTGGAGACACTGTGCCTTGCAGTCGTGGTGCTGATGATGCTGGCATCTGTCTCGGCGCAGGAGAAATGCGACATCTGTTGCTACGACAGACAACCAACCACTACTCTTTAGCGATAGATAATTCGTAACAATCTTTGCCAACTGACAATTTGATGTTGTGAATTCTTTTAGAGGCTCATGGTTCAATGGGATCATTTAAATAAATAGATTTTAAAAAATAAAAGGCCATTTGACTGCCATTTTATACGAACGTATAATGTAACATCATTGTGCAAATTTGCAATGGCCGAAAGCTATTTGTAGTACACATCATGTAGAGGGGAGAGTTGTAGAAAGAGCTATTTGGCTCATACATCATGTAAAGGGTTAAGTGTTCTACCTCTAAAATTGCTTTACCCTCCAATAGCTTCTCTATAACATATACATGCTCCAGAGAGTCATGCTCTCTATCTTTGGCTAATTAGAAATCAGGAATAGAGGATATCAATATTCTGAGACCTAATTAAATAATGGAGGGAAATTTTTCATCAGGATCTCTATTACTATCAATACAAAAGGATATAAAGATGCTCTTGGATTTGCTCTTAGCATGTTTGCCTCTAAAAATTGATTTACATAGAGGCTATAGGATTCTTTTTGAAGTCTCTCGGTATTAAGAGACACTGTATTTTTATGCTGACGTCTAGAAATAAATGGAGGTGTCTCCTAAAATCATGTCTTTTTTTGCAATAATGGATACATATAGCTATTAAATTATCACATGTGTGTAAATGGAATGAAACTCATGTATTCCGTCAGGTGTTACATCACTAGTTTGGTGCCTCAAAATGCTTTAGCAAGCTTATATTCTGCACAAATAACCTTGCATGAGTATGGAGGGTCTTGCCAACGTGTGGTAAACCAGGTCAATTGCGGGATTGAGACAAATTGCATGTAGTGCCATGGAATTTGACAGAGTTGGGAACAGAATCGGTCGTACCCATGACCGAGGAATGAGTAACGGTGGTGAAAACTTGTGCTGATTCTCATCGTGTGTGTTAACGACGTGGTGCCCGTTGGGCCGAGCACAATTGAACTTGAGAGATAGGCTTAGATCCTAAGTATTTATTGCGTAGTATTTTTTGCCAAATACCCTCGGTTATGGAAAGCTTTAAAGCCGCTTACTTAGAAGAGCTATATTCTTGATGTCAAATATGTTTATATATGGCCAGACTTCTCAAGTGGAACAAACTAGGCCAAACTTCTCAAGTGGAACAAGCCTCCATATATTCGTAGAGCACCTCCCTTACACTTTTATTTTCGCTTCATGTAAAAAATAAAATCAAAAGTGCTACAAATTGTAACAACAAGGATTATAAGCTCGCCCTCATTCTCCCTAACATTCGAGATGGTACTAAACCTACCGACTAATTAATTACAACTCTTCATGTGCCATACGCCCTGATGACGGACGGACGCTGTGCTTAAACAACGCCCTGGCATGATGGCACGTACTGATGCGCCGGCGGCAACGACGAGGCTCCCCGACGCAACAGATAGAATCGAGTTCATGGGCCTCCATAAGTTGTAAGTAATCTCCGGCCCAGACACGTAAAAGCCCATGAGGTGGTCCAATTAAACAACCTTGTCGTTTTGGGCCAGACACTTCTTGCATCTTGTAGCGAAATACAGTTGCAGTCGTCTCTCGTCTCATCGGTGATTTGCAAATGGGCAACCGAATTATCAATCAATGGCAGGAACTCGGAGGCAACTCTTGTATGCAGATCATCCTTACTGGATATACTCCGTATTATGTACTAGACCCTTGCTAGAACACCGAGGATCAGAACGCCAAGATAAAAAAAAGCTTGTATGCCACGTTCTAAAAACAAAAGTCACGCAAGTGTTTGTTTGCCAATCATAGGAAATTAATTTAGCAAAGACTGATACTTCTGTCTTCCCGCAAAAAAAAAAAAAAAAAAAAAAAACAAAAATTTCTTTACAAGTAAAAAAAAAAAAAACAAAATA
>Ga0182004_10005183_pt1 | contig 10608 bp, 4 predicted proteins | sample Sormic07211540_1_FD_120479 | JGI IMG/M metagenome (GOLD analysis project Ga0182004, IMG submission 120479) | Endophyte microbial communities from Sorghum bicolor roots, Mead, Nebraska, USA - 072115-40_1 MetaG | ecosystem: Host-associated > Plants > Roots > Unclassified | place: USA: Nebraska...
GCCACTGCCACTTCCTTCGCTGAGCTATGCATGATCGGCTCCGGTTCTTATGGGTCTTGTTTAGATGTGAAATTTTTTTGGATTTCGCTACTGTAGCAATTTCGTTTGTTTGTGGCAAATATTATCAAGAATCAAAAGATTCATCTCGCGATTTACAGACAAACTGTGTAATTAGTTTTTGTTTTCATCTATATATATATATATACATATGCCACAAGATTTAATGTGACGGAGAATTTTGAAAACTTTTTGGTTTTCAGGGTGAATTCTAAACAAGGCCTAAGAGACGATGGCACTGATACTGACGTCCTCTTGTCAGAACGTTGGACTAATGGACTCCGTCTCCACCTACCTCACCCTTCGAACCTCTCCCGGCCGCCTCGACCTCGAGGGCGCCGGCTTTGGTGCCATCATCCTCGTCGCCTACGTACGGGGACGACTCCCATCCCGACATAGGCACTGCAGAGACTTTCTCCTCCTGCCCACCGCTGTCACGCCCGTGCGTGACGGGCAGCATGTGCTCAGCTCAGAAGGCTTCCCAGCCTGTGACCTGTGTTGAGCAAGGACAGGAATGGTAGCTGGCCTTGTCGGGGAGGAGACCAATGGAACCAGCAGGACGCGGTGGCGACGGTCCATCCGCCGCCGCCGCCGAGAGGAAAGCACTCCAGGCATGCTTGCTCCTGCACTTCCGGTGATCTCGAACGCGTTCTCGGGCTCCAAAGCGAGGGCGCTCTCGGCGTGGTTCTACGTCGGCGGCACCGTGATCCGTGCGGCGCCTCACGCGTACGACGTGTACGCGGGTCCACGCGGTAATCTCTTCGGCGGCGTCGCGTTGGACGTCGGCGTCCTCTTCGGGGTGGCGTTGCTGGCCGTGCTGCTGTTCCTGCAGCAGCGAGTTCGGCTTCGGGGCGCGTTCGTGTGCTCGTCATCATCAAAGAGGAGGTCAGGCGCGTACAGGATGGTTTCCAGTGTGCCGTTATGCTAGATTGAATACTCGTGTGCCAGGTACTCTGCTTTGGACGAACCAAAATGGTTTTTCGTTTTACTGAATACCCAAAATGGTTTGTTTGATTTGAGCTTAGATACCCAGTACCGTGGCATAGGTTAGCAATATATATGGTGCGTCTGAAATGTATGGCTGATGTTCTCCTCCAATTTGTTTTGATGTGATGCATGATGAATCGCAATCATTCAAAAACCAGCGAGGTGTTGTATACAAATAGCACCGGTAGTAGCGGTGAAAAGGATGGCTTTTTTACACTTAATTTATATTTAGATGTTGTCCAAACATGGCGAAGTAATTTTAAATTTTGAAATGAGCTACTTCAGAATAATGATGATTTAACGGACTATTTATGAAGATATTTTCTCTTCTCAAAATATAACTCTTATAGTTTCCGTTCAAATATTTCTTTCACTAATGTATTTTATATGGAATCTATATTTATATTTTGTTCCCAACTCGTATGAAAATCAATTTACTATTTTTATTTAATTTACTATTTGAATTTATGATGTTTTAATTAAATTAGGCATGAATTCTTTGGTTTAACCTAATTAATGTGATAATTCTTAATTGTATTAGGCATGGACTCTTTGCTGTAATCTAGGCTACTTGGATCATAAGAGATAAAAAATCATAAAAAGATCTAATTTTGTAAGCTTTATTTCTTTTCCTAATTAATATCATAGTTTTTAGGTCCTCTTGTAAAAGTCATTTTGGCTTTTGTAAGTAGATAACTTTTGCTATGTATTTGGATATACACTATATCTAGATTTATAGCAAAAGTAATGTATCTAGAAAAGTTAAAAGATCTTATAGTTAAGAATAGGGGAAGTATTAGACATGATAGACATGAATTATTTGTTCTAATCTAAACCATTATAAGATCTAATGGTACAGTGGGTCCTTTTATTTTCTAGTTATTGTTAAGTTCTAGACAATCTCAGCAAATATAGTGGTTCTAGATAGATTTTATTGTATTTTTCTCTCCTTTTCTAGTTTAGTGAATGAATTTAGTTAATTGTAGTCACATAAACTTGTCCGTTCCGTGTCCTTTTCTCTCATAATAAATCAACGAATAATATTTTGAGTTATGGATTATAGTCAAACGAATAGGTCTCTTTAGTCCTTGTACTCCGCAGGCGCATGGGAGTACATCTATCTCAGTCAATCCATGACTTTGTTGATGTGATTAGTTCCACATTAGAGATCATACTCTCTTTCATAAAAAAATACTATTCTTTCATTTTGAGAAGTTAAACAGATTCAACTTTGTCTAAAGTTATATAAAAATATACTAACACTTATGAAACAAAATGAGTATCATTAAATTAGTTATAGGATATATTTTTATTATAATTTTGTTTCAAGGCATAAATACTAATATTATTTACTATAAATTTGGTTAAAGTTAAGCTAGTTTAGCTGATATTTTTTCCATAATTACATTCTTTTGTAGAGAGTACCGTAGACCATGACTTTGCTCGTCCTCCTACCACAGCCACTATAAATTCTCTGAACCTTGTAGGTATATACGGAGTTCCAAAATATTTTGAAAAATAGGTACCGTAACACTTTTGTTTGTATGTGATAAATATTGTCCAATCATAGATTAAATAGGCTCAAAAGATTTGTCTCGTAAATTACAGACAAACTGTGTAATTAGTTATTTTTTATCTATATTTAATATTTTATGTATGTGTTGCAAGATTAATGTGAAAAAGAATGTGAAAAGTTTTGTAAAATTTTCTGAAAACTAAACAAAGTCAGTCAATCCATGAGTTTTTGATGTGACTGGTTTTGCGTTGCTTGCCGCAAGCGTCGTTCCCATGCCATGACCTCGTGTGGCTAACATTTTTTGTCTGCTTCCTCAATTTTTGTAATAATTTTATAATCTGTTTCCTTAAGTTTATTTATTAAATCTATTAATTATTTAAGTAATATTTTTTTACGTCAAATTAATAAATAGTAGTATTTTTAACTATAACTTTTCAAACAAACTAATAAGCTTATTGAACTGTTAGGATGACTAAGGTGCATGGTCCAAAAGCCGGATCATGTGCCCTACCTTATTATTTATAGTTTTCCTTCTTGTTAGAATATGACATCTACAATCTCCTTCACATATATATACTACCTAAACCGAATCAAACCATTAGCCTTTTCAATCTATTTCCACCTAAACCATGCAAACCCAAATATAAAACCAAGCCAGTAAATTCTTTTTTTACGAGATCTAGTTACAGACGCAGATGTTCACAAATACAAGCACGCACTCACCCCAGTAAACACACACACCTACCCCTATAAGCACCTCTGGAAAAACCGAGTTGGACCAGCAAATCCCGAGATTGACGAAGTCATCACAAGCACCTCGTTGTCGATGGACACGTTGTCTACCATTAAAAATATAGCGTCGTTACATCCTAGAATAAATCTATAAAAATACAAGCACCCTTGTCAAGTCAAAGACCTAAACCCGGGTTCCACCACAAGGAGATTTATGATCAGTTCACAACCAAGCCAGTAAATTTGGTTTGGACCAAACCAGGTTTAGTTTCAACGCCGTTTAATTTATCTACTATACATGGATTTCCTCGTGCCATAGGTCCATCAGGTGATGGGAAATCGGATAGGAAGATTCATGGAGAGCGTGTGGATAGAAATTAGTGGCTACAACCTATAGGTGGTCAAGGGTCATCGGCAGACTTAGGAATAAAAACACATCAGATACGGACGGATATCACCGATATCATATTTTTTTTATATTTATAGTCGAATTCGGATTCGAATACGGATAATGTCAATCATGTCGCATAAAATACGATTAGATGTCGACATCATAAATATACGATTTAAATATTCAGATACGGATACGCTATCGGATATTGAATATTCAGACTCGAATACGAACAGATCAAAACCTCACTAAATGAATTTAGTCTCGAATACGATCGAAAAATATCCATACTATTTTCATTCCTGGGCAGACTAGTACACTCTATATTATACTGGAGAAGGTACACAGAGACCGAGATAAATATCGCTTATCTCAATATGTGACTCGAGAGCCACGTACTTCTTCCCTCACGTAATAGAAGTAAATACGGGATGCGTGTAGATCAAAATTGTTAACTTGACTAGATTTGTAAAAAAATACGTACAATATTTATATCTCTAAATAAGTTTATTATAAAAATATATTTGATGATCTATTAACAATATTTATTATATATTATAAATATTAATATTATTTTATATATAATTAATCAAAGTAAAGAAAACTGATTTCTCGTGAAGTAAGAACAACATCTGTTTTGGGAGTAGTACGCAATCTGAGTAGCAGGCGGCGCGGCGGCAGCAGTGCAGCACACATTCCGTCCGCCTCTTCACGGTCTCTCTATAAAAACCGCTGACACGGGTGCTGCTCTGAATCCCGATGAGATACCTCGTCGCCACGGTCTTCCTCGCAACCAAAATGGCGGCAGCCAAGAATCACAGCCACCCGGCCGCTTATCGGCTTTGCTTCCTCCTCCTCTCCATGGCCACGCTCTCCTCATCAGTCGTCTCTGCCACGGACGCTCCCCTGTGCAGCATCCCCTCCCCCGCGCCCGGCCATGTGTCCGCCGGCAAGGACACACTGCCACTCATCCACTCCTTCCAGCTCAGCTCCGGCTACTTCTTCGGCGGCGAAGACATCCACTTTGCTAAAGACGATAAGAGCGACGACAGCCTGTTGCATCTTCCCCCCTCGTTCACCTTACTGCCACTCCAAGTCCAGAGCACCACCAATTCCACCGTCATGCACGTCGGCGCCACGTTAACCCTCTCCGGCCGCCGCGCGCGCGCGTTCCACACCGTGGCGGCCCATCGGCGAGATCCCTTCGCGGATGGTCCCCACTCCGTCTCCTTCCACCTCGACGGCTACTACTCCTCCACCTCCGAGGAGCTTTGCATGCTCGGCTCCGGCACCTACTCTATGGGCGACGGCTGGCCCAAGCACCTTCCGGACGTCGTCCTCCGCCTCCGCGTCCCCAGCTCGCCTAGCCTCAAGGACCCCTTCGTCACCGGCGAGCTCAAGGGCGCCGGCTTTGATGCCATCACCCTCGTCTCGTACGCCGAAGGTGACACCTACGAGTACGGCCAGCGTGCGTCCTGCCCGCCGTCTCCAGCCGTGAGAGGCGCGCTCCAGGCGCGCTTCTCGTGCGCGCGTCTCAGAGAGCAGCTCGTGAGCTCGTACAAGCTGCAGCACGGCGGCAGCGGCGTGCCCGCGTCGAGCTCGAGCACCTCTCCTGCGCTGCCGGAGCCGCGCATGCACGTCGGCCAGGTGCAGTGCACCGCGGACGGCGCCGTGCGCCTGTACGCGACCTTCTCCAACAACACGAACCTGTGGGGCGTGCGGTACCTGCGGCCAGGCTTCGTGGTCAAGGAGGCAGCGGTCGTCGCCGAAGGGCGCTGGGACTCGACACAGAGCACGCTCTGCCTCAGGGCGTGCCGGGTGGTGCGCTCGGGGCCGACGTCCCTTGCGGTCGCGGTGCAGGACTGCAGCATCGGGATGAGCTTCTGGTTCCCGGCCGTCTGGACGATTCGGGACCGGAGTATCGTAGCCGGCAGGCTTTGGAATTCGAGCCAAGGTACTGCTGGAAGCAACGCCGCCGCTGCCGGTGCGGTGTCGGCGTCGAGCATCGACTTCGACATCAACAGAGACACCTTCTCAGACGTCAATTACACGTACACCATGGTCGACGAGGCAAAGCAGCGTTATTTCGCAGATGTGCTGAGAAGCCATGAGAACAAGGCTAACAAGGGGCCGTTCCCGTCTGCCAACTACACTTACCATGACTTCCAGTTTCGTTTCTACATGAACACACAGTCGAAGCATGGAGAAGCCTATCCTGTTACGATTGGCTCAGCTATAGTCGACGGGGATAGGCTACCAGCCGGCGGTTCTTTCAGCTCCTGGCATGGCAAGGTCGACATGGAGCATGAGCTGCTGAAGGTCAGCTACGACATATACACACGCCATGTTCCTCCACGTGTGAATTTCATGAACATGACGTCCCCAATTACCATAGAAGAACGCCTGATCACAGCTGAGGGTGTTTACGATCCGAAGACGGGTGTCCTGTGCATGATCGGTTGCCAAGAGCTGGAAGGCTCCACGGAAACGGACTGCCAGATCTTGATCACCGTGCACTTCGCCTCGCTGGATGCCAAGGCGCAGGGCCGTGGAAGGGGAGTGATCGGCAGCCTGAGAGCCAAGACGACAGACCCTCTCTTCTTCAGCAAGATGGACATTGCTCTGTTCGGGAGGTACCGCGAGCAGGTGTCCGCGTCCATCTCGCGGATGGACCTGGAGAGCGTCATGCTGGTGGCCTCCACGACGCTGCCGTGCATCTTCACGGCCCTGCAGATCCTCCACGCCAAGAGGAGCACCGAGGCGTCCGCGTCGACGTCCATCACCATGCTCGTCGTCATGGCCCTGGGCTACGTTGCGCCACTCGTGATCAGCACCGAGGCTCTGTTCGTGAGCAGGGGAACTCAGTACGCGCCGTTCCAGAGGAAAGTGCCGTACGAGCTGAAGCAGGCGATGCTGAGGGTGCCCACGCTGATCGCGTTCGTGCTTCAGCTACGCCTCCTTCAACTAGCCTGGTCTGCCCGGAGCTCAGCTGCCGGCCGGAGCAAGGACGGGACGTCGTCGTCGTCGGCGGCGGCGGCAGCCGAGAGGAGAGCGCTCTGGGTATGCCTGCCGTTGTACCTGCTCGGCGGGGCACTGACCGTCGTTCTCCACATGGCGAACAGCCGCCGCGCCGCACAGGAGGATTCCCTCGCCGTTCGCGTCGGCCCAGAGCTGGCCACGCTATGGGAGGACCTCGCCTCGTCCGCGGGGCTGGCGCTGGACGGGTTCCTTCTCCCTCAGGTGGCCATGAACGCGTTCTCCGGTGGCAAAGTGAGAGCCGTCTCGCCGTGGTTCTACGTCGGCGGCACAGTGGTTCGCGCGATGCCCCACGTCTACGACGTGATAAGGAGACAGGGTTACGTGCCGAGCTTGAAGCCGTCGAACGTGTACGCGAGCCCTCTGGACGACCGGTTTGGCGTCGCATGGGACATCGTTGTGCCGTGCGGAGCAGCGTTGCTGGCCGTGCTGCTGTTCCTTCAGCAAAGGCTTCGTAGCAGTGACACCTTGTTGTTTCGTTCGCGGAGAACAGGTGAATACCAGATGGTCTCTACCTAGAAAACTGGAGCATTTCGGATGAAGGTTGGGAGAGATCGGTCTCGATTTGCATTTAAAATTATCTTGTCACCGCAGAAGGCGGCATTTCTTTGTCGATATCGGTTTCATTAGTGGTGTAGGAAAATTATATGATAACCGATAAATTTGCACACGTACTTTTTAGATGATTTTATTTTCTAATGCAATCTTCGAGAAAAGATTGGAATATAAAGCAAACAAATATCTTTTTTTCTAATTTAATATTTTCTTAGCGAAAATTTCTTCCCCTCGGTCCGTTGCACCCTTGATATGGTTCAATCGTTTGGAGCTGCGAGAACCACCCAACACGAGCTCGTGGATCATCTTCCACCTTTCTCCCCCACCTCACAGTAACTACCCACAATAGCCATCTACTCCCTCCATTCATAAAAGAACATATTTGTAGAAAGCATGCCGGTCAAACTAACTCAAGTTTGATCAAGTTTATAGAAAATAAATATTAGCATTTATATTTTTAAATAAATTTATTATAAAAATATATTCTATAAATAATCTAATGATACTTATTGTGTTTCATAAATGTTAGTACTTTTTTTATATAATTCGAGTCAAAGTTTGAATTGTTTGACTCCTCATAATGTGAGAATTACATTCTTTTGTGGACGAATGGAGTATAATCTAATTAAGCTGAATTAATCTTCAATCAATTTTCTATATGGGATTAATTCTTTCTCGCATATAGTTAAACAATTTGTCTATACCTAATAATAAGGAGGCAAAAATTTTTGTCAAGATTTTTTCATCTACATGTAAGATGTAAGACTTTTCCTAAACCAAGATTACATGTAAGATGTAAGACTTCTTCTAAACCAAGATTAAATCTCAAATACATCTATTTAGGAACATGAGTCAAGTACAACCTCTGCACCATTATTTTTCTTTGACTCAGAAACAATGGCTAATTGTGTCTGAAATGCAAAACAAGATTGGCTTATGTTTCTAAAGTTGAACTCGCATATACTTACAACTCCATAATAAATTTGTTTGCTACAGCGGCCGTTGCTACATTACAGGTTCAATAGGAGGAAGAGGATCTCACCGCCGAATCATTCCATGGTTAGGTCTCATCAATTGAGATACTCCACGGGGCCCGCTGCTGTCACGAGTGCCTAGTCCAGATACTGTGTAGCAACTTCGCCGACACGTGTGAGCTCTAGCTCCACCTCCACTGTTCGCACCACTGCTACTGCACATTGCTCGGACGGCTGGGATCTGAGGAGGAGCGCCTATCGTGCTGAACCCCTTGTTCGTTGGCACATGTTGGCCATCACCTTCGTCCGAGGTGCCAAAACGGTCCGCACGCTAGACACAAGCAGTGAGAGTTTGAGGCACTATCGGGCATGGACATGGCGATGCTAGAGCTATCTGGCTTGAATCGCTGAACTCATAGGCCTGTGCATGTCTTTGCTAGTGGCACTAAAGGTACGGACCGTGCCGCTCAACCCCAAGTCCCTGGATGTCCCATGGCCATAGCTCTAGCCGTATTGTGCGCTTTTCTGATGTCTTGGTAGAGCACAACCATAGTCACTTGTGTTGCAACAAGATAGGTAACAACAACTGCAAAAATTATCAAAGAGATGACATAGCGATGGAAGAAACCAGCAGAAAAACAAGAAAAGTGTGGTGGCTAAATTCTGATTGACACGCGAACATGAAGAAAAAGAGAGATACAAAGACAAGTTTACTAAATATTATAGAAAGAGGAAAATATAATTTCTCCCTCTTACAACATACGGTTACTTTTGGAAGTTATAACCTATAACTATAGGATAATTTTTTACGTTCAATGGGACATCTGTCAGCCCTACATACTATTTATTTTTCATTGCATCATTTTTTATGTTGTGGGTTCATATCCTCTTCACTTGGCTAATAAACTATGACTGAAAGTATTATTTACTAATTTATTATAAGACAAAAAATACTGCTGAATGGCTACCAGATTCGGCAGATAAGCTTAAGTGAAGTTTTATTTCCATCTGCACCATTTTTATGTTGTGGGTTTAGTTAGATTTCTGTTTTATTTATTTTCCATGTGCATCATTTTATTTCCTATTTTTATGTCACCGTCATTTTGTCTGTTGTCTTTCTATTTTCCTTTCTCTTTGTCTGTTTTCATTTCTTTCGTTGTATGCCCTTTTTTCTCTTTTTTATCGGGTTTTTCTATTTTCCTTCTCCCTTTGTCTGTTTTCATTTCTTTCATCCTCTTGTCCTTTTTTTCTCCTCTTCTTTTTCTAGTTTTTCTTTTCTCTATGTCTTTTCTATAATAAAGGAAAAATATAAGAATTTTAATGTAAAGATTAGAAACTGAACTTATGATCATAGCTTTATATTAGATATATATAAAGATTTCACCGTCAAAGCTATTATTGTGTTTGTGAGTTTAATGCACAAATCATCCAATTTAAGTGTTAGATCACAACATACCTAATCTATCTATAAATACCTAATATAAAAGAGATATTGAGTCTTTTAACTATTTTGTTTTAATTCCCTCAATACCCTCACGCCCCTCCATATGTGACCCAAACTCATAACTTTACTCATACAAGTTAGAATTACACGTTTCGCGTGTTTAGCAACGTTGTATGAATTCTGATTTCATGATGTATTGTTTAAATCTCTGAGCCAGAAATTATTGTGAAGACGATGCAATAAGTTGTACACTATATTTTATTGTAACATATGGGCATATTTACTAAATACATTAAGAAAAATAAGAACCAAAACAGAAAATATCATGTCAGCAATCAAATTTGGCAGTCTTCACCTCCACCACATCCATCATAACCATGGCAACACTGTGTTGTCTTCTGTCACCGTTGATCATACCATTAGTGTAAACAATGATAAAAATATAGCCAACCAAGATTTCAACGAACCCAGATCTCGTACTAGCTTCTGAAAACCATAATAGTTATTCGTCCCAATTCTCAAATACTGTATTCAAAAATTGCTGAAAGAACGTTAGGGAGGCCGCGCTATGAGTCCATTCCAAATATACTCTTGCGCCACCATCCATCAACGCAACCACAAGCCTCAAACACATGTCGTCAATGCTGGCTCACCATAGTTTGGGTAAAGAGAAAGCAAGAGAACTGCCAAAAAAAAGGTCAACATCAAAACAACAAAGCTAGGGATACAAAACCCATAGCCAACCACGCTCTCCATGGAAGCAATCACTAGAGTAAGGTGACAAAACAGAAGATCCACCATTGTCTCTATAGCTGAAGGCCATGAAAAACAAATATTATGTTTGGATGAAACCCTAAACAACTCCGAGATCTAATAAAAGAATAGAATCCCGCTATCTTGACGCCAATTTAGCATA
>Ga0182004_10005184_pt1 | contig 10607 bp, 10 predicted proteins | sample Sormic07211540_1_FD_120479 | JGI IMG/M metagenome (GOLD analysis project Ga0182004, IMG submission 120479) | Endophyte microbial communities from Sorghum bicolor roots, Mead, Nebraska, USA - 072115-40_1 MetaG | ecosystem: Host-associated > Plants > Roots > Unclassified | place: USA: Nebraska...
CGGCAAGCACGTGAACCTCGGAAGAAAAATTGGTGTCTCAATTGTGTTTGATTGGCATTCTCCCGGTGCTTGATTGTTTATATTGGTGATTGGTTCATCCCCTACACGGCGGTATAAATATCTTATCCTATCCTTTACTTACCGCAAACTAGTGTAATTAGTTTAGTTGCTTACTTTACCTTGTGTAGCTTAGTTCTCTTGTGTAACTTGTAGAGACTTAGTTCCTGTGTCCATAGTGATCATAGCAACTAGAATTGTTGGGTAGGTGGCTTGCAAACACCTCTTTAGAGCTAGAGCAAAAAGCTTCACTTTGTTATTTACTAACTCCTTGCTCTAGTGAGTTTGTAGAATTTTTAAATAGGCTATTCACCCCCTCTAGCCATATTAGGACCTTTCACCTGTACAAGCGCACAGCTTGCACGCCCACCAGCACGGCCTTGTGAAAAACTATTCAAATACTCTTCTTTTCTTGAAAACACTTTGTTAAACATGAAAGAAAAAAATTGCTATAGATCGTATGAATAATTTAGTTAAGCATGATGAAATAAAGTGTGTGAGAAAAAAAGGAATGTGTCGGAATCATGGGAACAGATTTCCTCATGTTTTCTCATACACTGCCTACCTGGCCTGTATCCGCAGGACCAACGAAGACGCGTTGAGTGCCCCTTCTTTCTGAATAGAAACGACCTCACTAAATGGTGAAAATCAAGCGAATAATTTTTAGACATATCGTTTTTTCTTAAAAAAAAATCCCATTTTTTCTCTTTTTGGCAGCACCTGAAGATCCATGTCACTGTGCCTCCCTTTCCATGTATGCTTTTCAAGGACGGCCGATTTCCTAAAAAGAGTAAAAAAAATTATTAAGTTACAACACAAACAAAACTAGACCCTCACTTATATATGTTTCAAATAACTTTTTGGCTACTAATTTATGTATATTAACTTACAAAATATAATCTATACCATAAAGTTATAACATATAGCTTAGTAAGATACATATAATTTATGCGAAAAACTTGAAACCTCAAGAATTATAAAATACAATCATGTACAGAAAGTTATTAAACACAAATGAAGTAACTAATTATGTACAAAAAGTTATCAAAACACAAAGGAACGATTGACTTATAACTTATGTTAAAACTTAGAAATACAAAAGTTATTAACACATAAAGAAAATAAACCAATTTATATATCTAAGTTCTACAAATAAGTTTATTATAATATAAGTTATCAATATTGAGTTGAATATACAAGTTTTGTTCATTTAACTTATAAGTTATCAATACTGATTTGTACATACAAGTTTGTTCATCTATATCTTATAAATCTAAATTTTTATTACATGTATGCCATCTAATTTTGTCACATAGTATGTTATATATATAAGTTTTGTGCATAACTTATCACATAAAAGTTATATATATAATAAATTGTCAGGTAAAAGTTATATCGTGCGTTATATATTATAAGTTAGTATACATAATAAATTACTACTAGAAAAAAATCTCTGAAACATATGTATGTGGGGTTTGGTTTTGTTCGCCTCGTCACGTAAAACACACTGGTGCAGGCGGAATTAAAAGTAAATATACCATTTAATCTGAAATAAATATTTTGATTTATTTTAGGTGTCTCCACCAATAAGTAAAAGGTGTAGGGAAGGAGGGTGAGCGGTTGGCATGCGACATCGTTCGCTCAGCACGGTTACGGTGAATGATTGCTAAAATAAATTTGTGTAATAGAAATTCAGGGGTGTCAATAAGGCGCCTATTTAATACAACTTATAAGGGCAGTCCTATGATTTCTAGAGTAGTTTCCAAGAGCAATAAATTGCATTATAGACTTCACTCTTCCAATGTATTATGTTTTTATTAGAGCACTCACAATGCAATACTCTATCAGAGAGTTCAAGACAATTAATTACATATTATTTATGGTATTTTGCTGATGAGTCAATATATTTTTTGAAGAAAGAGGTAGAAAAAATAAGACTCCAAGTCTTATTTAGACTCTAAGTCCACATTGTTCGAAGTAATAAATAACTTTAGACCTTGTTTAGTTCTAAAAAATTTTGTAAAATAGGAATAGTACCACTTTTGTTTGTATTTGACAAATATTATCCAATCATGGACTAATTAGACTCAAAAGATTCGTCTCGTCAATTCCAACCAAACTGTGCAATTAGTTTTTATTTTTGTCTATATTTAATACTTTATACATGCGTTTAAAGATTTGATGTGACGGTCTGAAAAATTTTGCAAATTTTTTTGAACTAAACAAGGCCTTAGATTTTAAGATAGAATCTGCATTGTGAGTGCCTTAGTAGTTTTTAAGACGAAAAATGATTAATGATCTCGTGCATGTTTCACAAAGAAAACATGATCAGGTGTAGCAAGAATTTATGTAGTAGCACTCACGTGGCCACAAATTAATCTCCAACTCGTGTTCAACAAAATCAATTCTGATATCCATCCTGTGCTTTGACAACGCTAGCTTGCTTTCTTTCTTTTCACGCACAGGGCAGTATGACGAGGTGTCGAAGCCAGACGTCCGTGGCGAACTCATCCCCACCTTCCTCTTGGTCTCATCGTTGTTGGAGCCGCCATGCCCGACCTTATGCAGCTCACTACCATCGCATGCATGCACGTATTCCATGGATGGCACCAAATCCTCTAGCGGAAAATTTCAAAAAAAAAAAAAAAAATCCTCTAGCGGCAACCTCGGATCTCTTTCATTATTTTCTCCATATATAAATATGCGAGTCGATCGGTTGAGCCACTACGTGAAAAATAATTTGTAAGTGTCAGAGGCTTAGGACAGTAGGAGTGGTCGGTGATTAAGCCGCTCCTATCGTGGACTTTCTGGGTCCTAGTAGACCAGCCGTCTCTATAAATAGTTGGCAATCGCCCTACAAATCGGCCTATTTGTAGATTCGGCTGGATCACAGCCGTTCTTACTAAGGCATTTGTAGGACGGTTGTATAAGTAGTAGCAGTCACCTTCTTCCTTCTCGGATCACTCACTCCAACTCGAGAAAAAAAAGATTAGGAGGCCTTGGGCTCTTCCCAAAAATTGCTCTAGTAAGGGAGGAGGTTTTGGTGTCAATCCTTTGGTGAAGAGCTTGTAGAAGGTAAGAAAATACTATTCCAAGCCTTTAATTGAAGTTTTAATGGTTGGTTTGTATGTAATTTGAGTTTTGCTTTTCTCTCTCTTCTATGGTGCTTAAGCTTTGTATGGAGCAAATTAGATCCTAGTTTTGAAGCTATTAGTATAAAGTAGTTAGAGAAATGAGCTTGCACCCATTATTAGTCGATCTTGTTTTGATTTTAGTGGAGATTACACCCTAGTTTCATATATGTTTCATCTAGTTCTAGATCTTGGGTTTGTTTTTTTATTTTCTAATTTATGTTTCATGAAATTAGAATGGTGTTGACACCAGAAAAGGGATGTGTACAAGGATGATGAACTCTTAGAGCTCGTCGGCGACCTTTGCGGCTTCATCATGTCATGGACGAGGTTGTTACTTCTAAAGGAGTTTACCATGACCGATCTTCTGACTTAGGTAGTATCCTAGGTACTAACACCTCTATGAGACTCACAGGCTAGCTCTAGGTCATTGATAACAATCTACAATGGTTTGGACTTATGAAACTATCTGAACTTGTGAATTATGGCTATGTAATGTCATAATGATGGACTTTGTGAATTAGATTTTTCAACTTGTGAATTATGGCTTGTAGTTGTGGGTTATATTATATGCCCGTGTGTTTGTGGATGAATATATGTATATGTGTGGTGGTTAGATTTGAATTTGAAGCATATATTACATGTTGTGGTCAGATTTGGATTCGAATTTGCTTTTTTGCTAGAAAATCAACTGTAGGGGCGGTTCTAGATTGAACCGCCTCTACAGATACAAACTGTAGGGGCAGTCAGGATGGCAACGGGGCGGGTTTGGATCGAGTGAAGTCTATGTGCACCCGAACCCGAAACCGAACCGAACACCGATTCGGGTGATAACCCGCGGATACCCAAAACCCGAATGGATACCCGAAACCCGCTTTCTATGTCAACATAATAATAGCAATAAAGACTTTCTATAAATATATACATGACATATATACACATATTTACATGTATAAACAAGAGGCAATAAAACATAAATATTTTCATAAGTTAGCTTAAAATAAATTTCATAATCTTAGTAAACAAGTTATTATTACCATATTATAAAATATGAAAATTAATTCTAATGACTTATTTTCGGATATATATCCACGGGTGGAAAACCAAACCCGAAAAGTTTTGGGGCCCCGAACCCGAAAACCGTGGGTGAAAAATCATCCCCAAACCCGAATCCGTGAGAACCGAAACCTGCGGATATCCGACCCGAAACCGTCCTGCTGCCATCCTTAAGGGGCAGCTAGTGCTGCAGCCGCCCTTACAAATGGTGTTTCTAAGGACGGCTGGTGATCCAGCCACCCTTAGAAATATCATTTGTAAGGGCAGCTGAAAACACCGGCCGCCCTTACTAATTGCATTTGTAAGGACGGCTTGGCCAGCCGCTCCTATAGTGGCCTGATTTGTAAAAGCCCACTGAGAGAAGTGGTTGGGCCAGCTGTCCTTAGAGTGGCACTAGAGCCGTTCCTACAATGGCTTACTGTAGTAGTGAGAGGCTCAGTGTGGACAACCACGGGCGGCCGCCACGCCATCCTCCTCACCATTGAGGGTGCATGCTTCATCGAGGCCACGCCTATGCTGTTGCTGCTAAGGCCAGCACGAGAAGTGACGACTGTTTTGGTCACACAAATAATCCCCTTCCTGTCATTAAGCCCGCCGCGGAAAACTCCAGCACGAAGGAGGCGAGCGCGTAGGAAGATGGGGGGAGGTACACGAGAGCGCAGCGGAGCGGGAGATCTAGACAGAGAAGAAAAAAAACTATCAGTTTCTTTCCAATGCAGCTCGGCCGTTTCATCGCCTAACGTGAAGACTTTGTTTCCTTGGTAGAAAACGATTATCTATTTTTTCTTCTCTCTACAATAAATCCACTACCACATCAATAATTTGCTTAGTTAACAAAATAATTAATAAAGATAGAAATGATCATAAATATACCATTGAGATTGCCCTAAGCCATTTATGGCCAAAGTAGCTAAATCAATCAACCAAACAGTACGCTATTAGTATGTAGCTTATTCTGTTTGCATATTCTCATCACTTCTGTTTGTACTAAAAAGTAGAAGCTAGATCGGACCTATTTATTTCGATTGTGCTTTTGCTCTATGTGTCATGCCGTACGAGTTGATTTTTCAGCGGTTCATGCCAGATGAGTTCAACCGTCAAACCAAACATGTGTTAGCTTGCATGCTTATTTTAGAGAAAACATATAGTAAGACATATGGTATTACCTCCATTGTAAATTATAAAATATTTTGACTTTTTTATATGTAATATTTGCTATGCATCTAGATATATAGTAAAAATAATATATCTAAGAAGATAAAATATCTTATAATTTAAAATGAAAAGAGTACATGTTTAGCATTGCCAAATATGCGATGCCGGCAGTGACGGCTTTGTCATGTCATACGCAACAAGAAGGAAAAGCAGAGAAAACAGAGCAAGAGTTTAGTCCATGATTGCCTCAGTTACCAAGTTGTAGTATGGCTAGCTTCACCAACCCATTATGGACTGTACCACAAAATTCTCTCTTCTCCGGTCAACAAATTTTGCTCACCACCAAACTCATTTTGACCATGGTCCGTTACGAATTCCATGCTCCGTTTTGAGACTTCCAACTTTCAACGCTGTGGAGCAACTTTCAACCATAAATCCTTTCCTTCTTTTATGCCAAGGACATCTGTGGTTTCTTTGAACCCTAACGTTTTTTATCCTCAAGTAAATGCAAAGTCAGAAGCCTGCATATCCAATACTCCCTTTGTTTCTGTTTTTTTCCTGCCATGAGTTTAACTATTATAGAAAAAATACATACAATATTTATATCTCTAAATAAGTTTATTATTATAATAGATTCAATGATTTATCTAATGATACTAATTGTGTATCATAATTATTAATTTTTTTAGATAATAGATAAAAATATCCGGCCTCTACATCCAGAGATGTACACAGCCAATTATTACAAATTTCCGAAGCAAAAAAGAAAGAGCAGTCTCTGGCCTTGAACAAGGACGTCTTGAACAAGGACTAGGATACTAAAGCAAACTATATAAATGTTTCTAGCCTTTATTTGAAATATCTAAGGCAATAATTTTCAACTTTTTGCTTATCGCCGAAAGAAAGGCTTTAGCTTGCTCATCACGCTGCAGCTGTGCCCAAAAACATTTATATAAAACTAGTTAAAGTTATTTTTTGAAAATAAAAATGAAAACCAAAAAGGGACGAAGGGAGTAAGGTTTTCTGGTACATATCTAAACAAGATAGGAGTCATAGCCTCACCTCACGTAGCACGAGGTTGACTACAAACACGCGAGGCTGACTATATATAAAGGTTGAACACACCCACACACGTGCTGGAGAATATAGAAAAACACTCGATTAAATTCTCTCAGCGCTAATAGAAATTATAGTTTTCTCTTATGTCATACCAAAAAATTTCATTAATTTCTCTTGTGTGTCACTATTTGAAACTTGTCTTCTCTTGTGTTAAGGCTCAGGTATAATTTCACTATATTTATGTACAATTAAACTACCTTTCGCTTCCTTCCTCTTCATATAGTAATATAGAGCCCATTCGCTTGTATGAAAAGCGATGGCTAAAAATATTGTTCGCTATTTTATTATGAGAGAAAAATACTGCTAAATGGCTGCCAGATTCGGTAGATAAGCTTAAGTAAATATGACCATAGTCGGGTCCTCTAATAAGTCTACACATGTGCCTAGCAGCCAGTCCTCATCCCAAATCAAGTTAACAAGGCCTATGGCTAATAAGTCTACACATGTGCCTAGCAGCCGGTCCTCATCCCAAATCAAGTTACCAACGTCTATGGCTAATAAGTCTATACATGTGCCTAGCAGCCGGTTCTCATCCCAAATCAAGTTACCTGCGCCTATGGCTAAGGTGACTCATAGTGTAGACAACGTCATCCATCCCATTTTCCCAAACCTATCGTATACCAAACAAAAAGCTGGAACAACTCGATTCTCAATTAAAAATGAGATGGGACAGTTTTATTAGAAAAAGCTAGGATGAAATCATCTCATCTTACCTTATTCTTGAACCAAACACATCACGTTTTCAAATCAAGCTCAAGTTGGAGCTAGTGTGAGAAAAAGTTAGGGCAAGCCACGCACTTGATGGAGGATGACACGACCATATGCTGGGTGAGCTTCGCCAGCACACACCTAGGCGAGCCACGGCTTGACCGGGGCATGCGCCCTGGACTGGTCGCTTGGCACACGCGCATCGTGACTTGGAGAACTGATCCCTGAACCATGTGTGACATGATATCTGTCTATTCTTTATTTTTTGCTAGTTTATCATATGTCTCCTCTCAAAACTATGGTATTTTTTTAAACACAATATAGACATATATGCATGCATAAACCTCTATGAACGCACACACATGCTCCCTATCTCTACGAGCATATTCGAAAGACTATACTGCCCTAGGCACTCCCTTGAGGTAGCATCCTTTTGTGCCCACCTCTATTAATTCAGGGGGCTCCCAAAACTTTTTAGTAGTAGTGAAATTCAGAAAATGCAAGTACTCTCCTCAAATTGAGGACACCAAGTAGACAAGTTGCACCAAAGCTATGGTCTTTGTGATGACTAATGAGAAACACCACAAACATTTCTTTTTGCTTGGGAACACACATTCTCTATGTATGTTATGTCACGTAAACTTTGCCATTTGACTTTCAGCGTATATTATGTGAAGAAAATGCAAAGCTTCTGTGACCCTGGTTATGTGAATTTGTATATATTGAGCGAATATAATGTCGGCTATCTTCGTGCATCCTGGAAAGTTAAATTGGCTTACTTTTTCATAGTTTATTTTATCATCATAGCATACATGATACATCTATCTATTCATTGCTGGTTGGCCGGTGGTGTCTTTGTGCTTTCCTTTATAATGGATGAAATTGTATTTTCCATACTAACATAATAGCAACCCACTATTACCAGTCAACTCATAGAAATGGCATGGAAGAAAAGATAATTTTAAAATAGTAACACAATAGAATTTTTAGTGACGGGGAGGGAATTTGCTCAAAATACTCTTGCCAAGATAGTGCTCGGAGGGATGAAAACGGTACGGATATTTTCCGACCGTATTCGAGACCGAATTCGTTTAGAGGGGTTTGAATCTGTCCGTATCCGAGACCGAATATTCAACATCCGATACCATATCCGTATCCGAATACTTAAATCGTATATTTATGATGTCGACATCTAATCTTATCTTATCCGACATGATTGATATTATCCGTATTCGAATCCGACTCCAACCAGAAATATGAAAACAAATATGATATCGGTGATATCCGTCCGTATCCGATCCGTTTTCATCCCTAGCTCGGACCCTAGGTAGCTGCGCACGCAAGAGCGGAAAAAAGGCATTGTTATCCTTTGCCTTTTTTTTTTGAGTCGCTTCACAGTATTATCCTATCCCCAATTTAATTTGGAGGACCGACCAAGGGTTGTAGAGTATGAAAAATGCTGGCCGGAGTGCAAGGGTCAATAACCTAACAAAACAACCTAATCATGGACTTGTTCTTGCGTTGTTTCTGTATAGTTTCTTCGTCCATCTCACCTACCCACACACCTTTTAATTGCAAAGCTCAGCTGAAGCACTCAAACTTTATTTTGAACATGGTCCACGTTCGTGTTTAGACATAAAAAAGGGTAGTAAAAGATCAACAAAACCTGGAGCACGCCTGTGAAGTGGCTCGCTTATAGTATGTACACCCGTCGCGTCGAAAGGGCTTTGTATAGAGGGCTGCTCGTGATAGTGCTTCACGGTAGGTGAATGCATGCATGCGCCGCCAGTCATCGACGCCTGGAGTGGAATGCAGCCCAGCCAATAGTGAGTTAGTGACCAATCAAGTGGCTGCGATCTGGATGGGTGCAGGTAGCCGCTCAATTTCACCCTCACCAAACATTTGAATCCGCAATATGTCTGGTGAACAAAGAAAAATAACTAACCGCACTTCTGCTGTACAGCTTGAGACTTCGGTCTTTAATCTTATGGTACTAGGATCTTGTTTAAATCTAGGGGTAAAATTTGAGATGTCATATCGACTATCATATTGGGATGTTGGGATTGTTTGGATAGTAATAATAAAATAAATTGTAAAAGTCTTTGGCACTATGCGAGACCAATTTATTAGACCTAGTTGATTTGTCATGAACACATGTTTACTGTTAGACCACATTGTTAAATTATAGACTAATTATATTTAAAAGATTCGTCTCGTAAAATAGTCATAATCTATGTAATTAGTTATTCATTTTGTTCGCCGATTTAAAAAGTCATACTGAAAAGAGAAGCGAACATGCTCATTGTTGACTGATTTATTATAGGAAGTACGGCTAAAAAGAGAAGCGAACATGCTCATTGTTTAGTCTATATTTAGTACTCTATGTATGTTATGGGATAGGGAGTAAATTGTACGGGGAAGGGAACTAATGAACGGTAGCCAACAAGGACTAGAGATCCGCATCAGAATTTACTGTTGGGGGACGGTTGTGACCACTCGCGTCAGCTCACATGGCCGTCAGCATGTCTCGGCAGTCTCTCGGTAGTCTTGGCCCGCAGGATGTCCTTTGGCAGCAGTTACCACTGCCGATCATTCATGGCCGATCCCTGCCTCCTCCCTGTAACTTGTGTGGCTCACCAGTCACCACGCCACGCTCTCGCCGCTCGGACACCGGCCGCTGGAGACCCACTTGGAGGCGCGGAACCCGCCGTCCACTCGTTCTACCAAACACAACCAACAATTTGCAAATTGCAGCCGCACAGCGCTATCAGAAAACGCCCCCAGCAGCGTCTCAGGCACGGGGCAGGGTCCCCGAACCGCCGGAAAGCAACTGCAGCAGCTTTCACGGCGGCTCGTGTGTCTGTCACTCTAGTCTGTACCTGCACGAACTGAAAACTGAAAACCCAGCGGGATTTCTGTTCGCTCTCAATCGGCTCGGACGGCCGGTCACCGCGAAAATGCGTCGAGAATGAAGGCGACCCCGTCCGTTGGTGCGCTCGGCGTGGGAGGCGCTCCGCCGCGGCCGGGCTGTTTTGCCTGTCGCTTTCGCTCGGCTGCCTTGTCCAGTCCAGGCAGGATCAGTTCACAGCTGAACTCCCCGATCCGATCCGATCCCTCCGGCTCGTCTTGCGCCATGGCCACTCGTGGTGTGGCGCTCACGTATCCTGTCGCCCACTGCCGTCACAGACGTTGTCACGCAGTACCAGTACTACTCCTAAAGAACACGCTGCGACGTGCCGACGTTTCACGTTTGTCGTGGTGTCATGTACTACTGTGAGTCTGTGACCGGCCGGCCGGTACACCAATAATGCGGGCAGCGTGCCCTGTATCCATTCGCGCCTGGGACGCCGAGGAGAGTACCTGCTGTCGATTCGATGTGAA
>Ga0182004_10005185_pt1 | contig 10605 bp, 3 predicted proteins | sample Sormic07211540_1_FD_120479 | JGI IMG/M metagenome (GOLD analysis project Ga0182004, IMG submission 120479) | Endophyte microbial communities from Sorghum bicolor roots, Mead, Nebraska, USA - 072115-40_1 MetaG | ecosystem: Host-associated > Plants > Roots > Unclassified | place: USA: Nebraska...
CTCCATGGGATAGACACATAACTCACATAACTGGTACTGCTGGATGTGGCGGTAACACTTGTACCACTTATCAAAGTTTTCTTCATGGAGCATTGATAGTATAATATGGATTATTATTGTTGTGAGTACATGAGTCGATAAGAAAATATGTTTCTTTATTGCTAATAAGCCATATAAATTGCTATGGACATATTCTTTGAGTTAATTTTTTAAGGAAACAACTTTCATAAGATAAATGATAGCAACCATTCATATAAATACTTTGATTTAGTTTTTTTATACATTATATGGATAGTCTAGGCATGTTAGGAGTTACTCTGAATTTTTCAAGATGGTAGCCATTTTTCCGAATTTTGCGATTATTATTAGACTATTAGTGTAATAATGTTTAAGTAATTTAGATATAGATTTAGGGGTCATTTTAGGTTATCTTTCATAATAACATATGTGGTCAATTTAGACTATGATTTTACTTATCTTTTATAAGAGCAATTAAGTTTGGACGAAAAACTTGAAGCTCGATAGCTCGCTCAGCTCGGCTCGTTATCATAACGAGCCGAGCCAAGCCGAGATAAGATTTTAGCTCGTTAACTATAACGAGTCAACTTGAGCCAGCTCACGAGCCAAACGAACTACAGTTTCAGAGAAAAAGTTATTATAACTTATATTAGTTTTGTACTACTTCATGTCTTACACTTTGTAAATAATTGATATGTTAGCTTATATAAATATTTTGTTCAACTTAAGACTACTAAATATATTATTTTTTTATTACTATTTTTGAACTTTAGATAAGTGTAAATATTATATTTTATATACTTTTTATACCTGGCTCGCGAGCTTAACGAGCTGAGCCGGCTTTTTGGCACATTAAGATAACGAGCCGAGATGAGTTAGCTTATTATCGTAACGAGCCAGAAAGAGCCAACCTGAGCCGGCTCACTATCTAGCATTAAGAGCAACACTAGATTATTTTAAGTTATTTTTGTAATGTCATAGGAGGGTAATTTTATGGATTTTTGAAAGTTTACTTTTGTATTACTTCATTTAATAAAAAAGATTGGTAATTTATAAGTAAAAAAAGATATGACAGCTATTTTGACGGAGGATAACCCTGCATTTATACAAAGTAGTTTTTTTTTATGAAACGGTGGGGGAGCTTCCCACCTCTTTTTTTAATTGAATAAAAGAATCGTTACAAAAGGCAAGTGTCAAGGAAAAGTAAAATTACAAGCCAGTATGCCCAAAAGGAAAAAAGCAAGAGAATTACAGGTATGACTCTTTCCAACTATGAATAGCAGCGTTTTTACTGAGCTTGACCTTGTTACAAATCAATCCAAGTTCGGCCTTGAATTGCCTTTTCCAGTGTTGTAGGTTTTTCTGTCCATTGTCGAAGATGATATTATTTATTGTATTCCAGATGATCCAACATGCCGTGATGAAGATTTCTCAGAATATGGCATGCACTGCCAAAGTTCAATCTTGCTTGGAGAATCATGTCCAAATGTTCCAAATACAAACACACACAAACCTGGCTGGCACTACTGGAAACTAGAATGGCCCATATGCATGCAAAACCGATTGTATTTTTCTGTTAGGATTCTTGGAACCGACACGTTAATTACTAATTTATTATGTGCATCGAAAAAAACGCAGAGAGAAGTTTTTCACCCAAAGGACAATTTGAGTTTCCAATAGTGTGGGGTTACCAGCACAGTGTATCAAACAACGGGACAGAAAGAGAACTTCAAACAACAGGATATGATAACTATTGCTATTATCAACAAAATCAATTGATGGATGCTTTGCTTTCTGTGGGGCTTCTATTTTTGTCTTTTTTCTACTGGATTTTAGTGCGTTCAAACTAAACAATAATAGTCAGAAGTTAAGTTATGCAACCACAAAAAGAGGTACTAGCAACTCAACCTAACACTCTTTCAATGATAATTGGTAATAAGGTGTCACACAATCAGGAGCAATTCTCAAAAGTGATGAGTACTAGCACACTAAATATCTTTTTTAGAAGAGCTGTGGTGGATAATAAACTTACAGAATGACTTAATCTAGTAGCACGGATCTCAAATGTTGAATTGGTGGATGGTTCGGATCACTTCAGGTGGAGCCTAACCAACTCCGGATTATTCTTTGTCCGCTCTTTGTATCTCCATCTTATAGATACACAAACACTTTTTCGTCATAGGAAGATTTGGAAGATAAAAATCCCTCTAAAAATTAAAATCTTTCTTTGGTTATTGCAAAGGGGTGTCGTCTTAACCAAAGACATCCTTGCTAAGAAAAATTAGAAGAGTTAGAAGTGCATCTGCTATAATGAAAATAAAACTATCAAACATTTGTTTCTAGACTATCCCCTTACCAAAATGATATGGAGGATTATCTTTTTTGCTACTAGTCTGACTCTATCAGCCACATGTTCGGTAGTTGGCTAATTAATCAAAACAAAAGGATTAGGAATTTGATTTGGGTGGGGGTGGCTGCCATGTGTTGGGCTATCTGGAGATGCTATAATAATATTGTTTTTAATCAAATAAAATCTAACTCTATTATGTGGGTAATTTTCAGGGGAGCATACTGGTTACGCTCTTGGGCCCAGCTGCAGTGTGAGGAGACAACCAAGGACGCACTCTCAACGATGAGCAATAATTAGAAGTAATTGCTTTAGAGATGTCCAACAAAGAATAGAAACATTTATATTGTTTGAACTAACGTCCTGTTCGATCTATAAGACTATGGCTTTCTCTTTTTTTTCCTCCAAAACTTTATAATAATGGGTTGTGTACATCCCTGGATCTGGCCGGATATTATTTTATACATTATCTAAAAAAACAATCAGGAGCAATATGAAGTCATGTAGCACATATTGGAGTCTCAAGGAGGAGGTGAAGAACAGCAAGACTTCTCTTGGACGATTTTGACACGAAGATAACAAGTCCTCAAGTAGGACTAGGTCCATTTGAGATATATCAATATTAATTAAGTTTTTCTAAACGAACGACTCTATATTGGACTTTACAACATTTGAAAATTCTTGTACGATAATGGTCATATCTAATGACTTGGAAATTGAATCATGAGTTTTGCTGTGTAAATTAAATTTGGGATTAATAACAAATTAAAACCTCTATCGCATAGACTTCGTACATGTAACAATTTAAACTAACTCTCTTCATGATTAGGAGATGACAAAGATGGAATAATAACATTTCCTAATTTTTAGAGCAAAACACATACACTAGGATTCAAGTTTTGTTGGCATAATGTGTAAATTTTAATTTGATGGTTTGTAAATATTGAAAATAAAAATTAATCGGGATATATTGTACTAAAATGTCTTAGTACATAGAAAAAATGACACGACACAAAAAGAATATTAGAGTTTATTTTCGCCCTTTTTGGAGATATAGAAAAAACATTTCCAATAACTTTTGGTGAACTTCTTCTCTATTTGCTATTGGATAGCTAGCTAGATCCTCCTATATAATCCATAGCATCTGTGTGGCTGGCATAATATTTTTTTTGTCCGTGTTCACTCTTTTCTCCTTTGCATTGCTTCCCTCGTGATTGGCAAATCTGCTTATACACTAATAATTAACAAGTAGGCCATGACATAGGTGTAAAGACAGTCTACGCCTGACCTAAATCAACATGATTAATTGGTGCTAAGTGCTCCCAGAGATATGTGCCCTTATAGACAATTAGAGGGAAACTTCGATGGAATATATTCTGTGAGCTCATATTATATATTTCCCCATCATTAGGAACGAATGTGTCCGTGATAATATATACATTTTCCAACGATTATTTGTACTATCTCTATCCCAAAACATACTCCCCTCTATCTCAAATATAAGAGATTTTTTAGTTGACTTAAGTCAAATTGTCTTAAGTTTGATTAAATTTATAAAAAAACAATGATATTTATAACATCAAATTAACATCTTCGTTAGATACATCACAAATTTTAATTTAGTTTCATAAATTATTTATTTGATGTTGTAGATTTTAGTACCCCTATTTATAAGCTTGGTCAAACTTATAATAGTTTGAATGAGGGAAAACTCATGTCCTTTATATTTCAGGACCAGGACCAGTGTACTATAGGATTTAACTAATTAATTTGTTGCACAAAATCATATATGTGAATAGCTAGTTAGCTACCAACATTAATTCCATATATTCATGCATCTATGTAACCATGTGAATTGTTTCCATTGGCATGCATGCACGGTTAACTATGCATTCTTTCACATTATTAGTAGTGTGGCAAACAAGAATCACTACTGTAGTTATTCGAGCACCTAGCTAGGTAAATAATTTTACTGAGGCACTGATTTTTTTTTAGAATTGCCAGAGAGTGACAAGTTTATTTTCTTTGATGTAGGAGTACTGTAGTTTCGTTTGTGATTTTCTTTTTCCTTCTAGTACAGTACGTATTCGTTTAAGAGAATCATCTTATATAGCATATCAGAAAAAATGTACTCATAATGAACTGTCTGTCATCCGAGAAAGATTTGGACTAACTAGAGTACTCTCTATATCCGTAAAGAAAGTCGCTTTGGACAAGATTTGGGTCAAATATTGAGAATATAAATCATGAATAACTTGCAAGTTTGGAAATATGAAAATCATATGAATAAATTTGTCTTAAAAATACTTCTATAAAAATATGCATGTACCACTTTTTGATAAATTATAAAAATAAAGAGTTAAAATTAGGCTTTGCAGACCATGTCATTGTCCTAAACGACTCTATGAAGGGAATATTGTACATATTTACAAATAAACCTAATTAGAAACAATTTTTTTCTCTATCGCATAGCATGCCGTGCTAGAACTTTCGTAGCTATGAAATCTTTTTTTTTTCTCTATCGCATATTTTTTTCTCCTATCGCATAGCATGCCGTGCTAGAACTTTCATGGCCCAAATCTTCCGAAACTTCTTTTGTATCCATGGAGATCGTATAAAAACTGATGGCAAGAATATTTTTCCTAACGGTTCAAGAATATGTAAGAATATCATCTTGGCCACTTGCCAGCAGCACATATCTCCGTTAGGAACTGGGAGAAAAAGGAGCTTTATTTGGCGAAGATATATTATTACCCGGGCCGGCCCCAAGAACTTTACTGATTGTACGTCCTACATTTGTTCCATGGTGGTACGGTTAGAGCTTTGCATCTATTAGCATCTAGTAAGCTATAGCATACTAGCTCGAAATAAACCACATCGAAATTAAATTCGAATATATAGAGGATTCTATAACTAATCAATCAATCATTTGAATAGCTGAGCAGAACAGTCTGCTCCTAGATTGTTGTGGTGAGTTGTGACTATTGGCCTACTGGGCCTCAACTTGCAAGGATGTATGCATGGTTCAGGATCCAGGCTGATCTTAGTCAAGTTAATTAATATATATTCAATTTATTCTAAATTATAAGACGTTTGATTTTTTTTTATATTGAATTTGACATCTCGTCTTATTCAAAAATTTGTGCAAATTTCACTTCTTTTGTCATGGCTTAGTTTATTAATAAAAATTCTTTAAAAATGACTTAAATGTAACCTTGTTTATATAATTTTTTTAAATAAGACGAGTGCTCAAACTTGGAGATAAAAGTCAAACGTCTTATAATTTGGAATGAAGGAAATACGAGGCATATGGAAAAGTCTTGGCTAGGTTCGTTCAACTTGAAACAGAGCAGCCTGTTTTTTTTTTCTAAAAACCAGATATTCTGGCAAGGAACGAAAGCTGGTCTAGCCGCTGCTTAACGAGCCCTAGGTATAGTTAGTACTCTCTCCATCAAATTGTAAGTCATTCCAAGAATCTTGGAGAGTCAAATTTTTCTAAGTTTGATCAAATTTATATGATAAAATAATTATTATTATGATACCAACTAAGTATCATTACATTCTTCCTTAATTATATATTAATAATATACTCACTTTACGTTACAAATCTTAGTATTTTTCTCTATAAATTTGGTCAAACATGAAAATGCTTTGACTCTCCAAGATTCTTAGAATGACTTACAATTTGGGACGGAGGGAGTAGTAACCAGGACAGCTGTGCTTGTCACCTGATACAGAAGTTAACCAAAAAGAGAGAATATTTTACCTTTCGGCTGCTTATGAAACTTCTGCTGGCTATCTGTACACTGTTTGTGTGAGAGGCAGATCAGCTGCAGCGGCGGTATAAAAATCAGATGTTTGGATTGATAATTCCAAACTGTAACAGGAAATGCATCTTTCTTCCACAGCAAATTATAGCCAGTTAGCATCTTCTAATAATGAAAAACAAGGAGTATTTGCAACAGAAGGAATAAATTAATTAAAGTTTTCGACGTGCCCTCAAACTACTGTACACGAAGCTTGTGTGAGGATCGGAGTATATGACCAAAATGATTAGCTTGAGCACTACTCAAAGTAAGTTATATCTTATTTAGCAACTAACCATATATTTGTTTAAAAGTAGGAGGGATAACATAGTGCACGCCCGCCGTACAAAAAGCTAATTGAGATGGATCTGGCATCTACTAGGATTAGACCACTGCATGCAGATCTTCTATTTTAGCACTATTGTTCGTGAAACCTATCTAGATATCAAGATATATTTTGGGCAACTAAAGAAGATCACAATTTGTCTTTAAACAAATACTTACTAGGCCTTTGCCATATACTATATGATCGTGGACGCAATGCAATGTGGTACAACCTTTTGATTTGTAGGGCCGGGCAGCCAAATGAAGATGGACGGCGGAGGAAAACGATATGGGTTGGTGTGGGCTAGCAATTGTGAGTGCGAGCCAGGCTTATCTCTGCATGCAGTCGAGTCGATCAATCCAAACATCTGATCAGACGGAGACTCTTTTCATCCACCATTTCTCATCAGAACGGTGTCGTGCCATACGTATCAGGCGTCCAGCTAGCAAGCAATACTGCTCCTGCGCCACGCACGGGCACCATGGCACTGCGAAAGCAACCGCAACATCTCTGTCGTCGTCGATCTTTATCCAAACAACGTATGGTGTATATATGTCCCAGGCCTTGGCCCCCAGCCGGCCCCCCACATGCAAAAAACATGCATAGATTTTGTATTACAAATGTTGGATATATTTTTTATAAACTTAACCAAAATTGAACATGTTTGTACAAAACTATAACAATAATTTGTGTTTCGGATGTGATAAGTGTATACATCAGTCGAGAGTTTTCTCATATCCAATTTTCCTTCGGCCGATCTAGTTCGAGTTTGAAGCTTATGTAATTCAAGTAGTTCAAGTCAAAGAGGAGGAAGCTCATAGAAACAATCTATGAAGATTTCGAATGATCCTCAACTATAAGTGATCATCTCCATCAAAGTGTATCATGTACCCCCCCTTCTCCCCCAACAAGATTTCAAGCATTTTCTCAATTATTGCAAGCATTTGTGGTATTTAAAGAAAAAGGAGAGAAATTGACCCAAAAATATGGAAATGATATGGGCTAGATAGATGAGAAGACCACAAGAGCAGGATTGAAGAATAGAAGGTGATCAAAATTTGAAGTGCACAAGTAGGGGGAGCAAGCTCGTGAACATGGTTGTCGCATTTTGAAATGTGCATAACATATGATTGCTTGCATTTGCATTGAAGTTTTATTGAAACATATGCCCTAGTTGCTAAACCAGGAGCAATTATAATCCTTTTGGCATATGCTTGCTCTGACAATATCAAGTTCTATCAAATGGATATAAAGAGTGCTTTCTTGAATGGGAAGATCAATGAGCTAGTCCTTGTGGATCAACCCCCGGATTTAAAGATGCTAAATGGCCCAACCATTTGTACAAGTTGAGCAAGACTCTCTATGGTTTGAAACAAGCACCTAGAGCATGGTATGAGAGGTTAAGAGATTTTCTCTTCTCTAAGGGTTTCAAAATATAGGAGGTTGGCACTACCCTCTTCACCAAATAATTGGAAGTGATTTGTTTGTGTGCCAAATATATGTATATGACATCATATTCAGATCAACAAATTAAGACTTTTGTGAAGAGTTTGGAAAAAATGATGACAAAAGAATTTGAGATGTCCATGACCGAAGAGTTGAGTTTCTTTCTTAGATTATTGTAGATCAAACAATTGAAGCATGGTACATCTGTGATTAGAGGCAAAAATTTGGAAGACATACTAAAGAAGTTCAATATGGAAGAAGTGAAGCCACTTAGGACACCCATGGCGCGTACACTAACAGGCATTTGGATTTGGATGAAGGAGGAGAACCAGTGGATCAAAAGCTAAATAGGTCAATGATTGGAAGTTTACTTTGCTTGACCCATCAAGACCACACATCTTGTTTAGTGTATGCATGTGTTGCCAGATTCAAGCCTCTCCAAAAGAACGTCATTTGGCCACGGTGAAAATAATACCGAGGTACTTAAAGCATACTACGATTGTTGGATTGTGGTATCAAGAGGTACACAATATGAGCTTGTTGGATACACTTGTTCAGGTTATGACGGGTGCAAGGTTGATACGAAGAGTACTTTGGACACATGCCAACTACTTGAAAGATCACCTGTGTCATAGTCCTCTAAGAAGCAAAATTTGGTTGCATTATCAACGGAGTAAGGTGGAATAGATCTTCATGGATAGTTAGTGTGCCACCTTATTGGACTTTGGAATCAATTTTGAGCAAGTGTCATTGCGATATGACAATGAAAGTGCCATGAAGATTGCGACTAACATCGTTCAACGCTCTAGAATAAAGCACACTGATATTTGTCATCACTTCATAAGAGATCACCGAGTAAAGGGGGATATTGAAATTGAGAGTGTGGACATCGATGACGAACTAGCAGATATATTCAACAAGACATTAGATAAAAGTGAAGTTTTGCAAGCTAAGAAATGAGTTGGACATTCTTGTCGTGTCCAACATGTGAAGAAGCATTCTCTAACTCTGGCACTAGTCACCATGTGCTCACGCAAGCATGTGACAGGTCACAGAATAGAGTTTGCTATAAACACATATGTATAGTGGTTGTCGAATGAAGCTCAGGCCTTGTTTAGATGCAATTTTTTTTAAAAAAAATTTGACATTGTAGTATTTTCGTTTGTATTTGACAAACATTGTCCAACCATGGACTAACTAGACTCAAAAGATTTATCTCGTGATTTATAGATAAACTGTATAATTAGTTATTCTTTTTTATCTATATTTAATGCTTCATGTATGTGTCCAAAGATTCAATGTGATGGAAAATCTTGTAAAGTTTTGGAATTTTGGGTGTATCTAAACAAGGCCTCAATGCAATCAAATCCAACCGCAGGCTAATGTGACATGGTACAGAGATTCTCAAAGAAGAGCCGTTTGATATGATGCAAATCGATCAATATTCAGTGTCCAATTGTGTGACTAGGCTGAAGCAATGGTTACCGATGAGATAACTCCACCTTCCGATCGATATGACTAACAGAATAAGGCCACCAAAGATATGGTTCCAATTCACAACTAACGGGAGGGTCACTTCAAATTTCAAAAGTGTCTCCAAAGATATTTGTAAAAAAAGAAAAGGTGTCTCCAAGAAATTAAAATAAAAAAAAACGATGGGATTTGATGTATGAGTTGTATTCTTCTCATGGGATACGATGGCATGCCACCACCACCAGTGAGCAGCCGCTGCGTCGTCGGGGGTGAGGACGTGTACGTACGATGCATGCAGGTGGGAGCTGAAAAGTGGAAACCACCACACCACACCACACCGCAGCACAGCACAGCAGCTGCTCGAGTCGAGCGGAGTCGGCAGCGAAGTTGACAGTGGCGCGCGAGATGGAGGAGCTGCTTTGCTTTGCTTTGCTTTGCTTTGCTTTGCCTTCCGGCGGCGTGCGCGTGCGCTTGCTAGCAGCTGATTTGCCGATTGGCACAATAAAGTTGAAGTGGATAGATAGATAGATTGACAGAGTGACAGATGATGAAAAAAAAAAACAAGTACTAGTTGTTTCTAGTCGAGTAAAGAAACAGTCTTGGTAGTACTAGATTAGATAAAAAGTTGGCGGGTGTACTTTTGTTGAACATCCTCAGGTGTATACTACCAAGAGCGGAAAAAAGCAGGGGACGATATTGGTGAGGGCGAGGGAGTGCAGCTAGCTAGCTAGGGCCACGTGATGAGGATCGGACATCGGAGGCGAAGGTGGTGGCTGCTTTTTATCCGGCCGGGAGATAAGAGTCGATAGATAGCTACTAGGCAGATAAGGTGCGATGCGATGCGATGGATTAGTTAGCAGCTGAAAGCAGCGGGGGCTGGCACCGGGCACCTGATGTGGAATGGAAGGTCCTGGGACTGTACCCGCGGCCGGCGCTGGAGTTGCCGGAGATTGGGTGGACATGCATGGGGTTACGCAGTTGGTGAGAAATTTTACAACATTTATATTTAAGAATTATTGTCTAACATATACTAACTAATTTTTAAAAATTTATCTTGTACATTATAGGCTAACTATATAATTAATTACCGTAAAATTTGATGTGAGGGAGAAACAAAAGTTTTGGACAATATTCGAGGAACTATAGCTAGGCCATGGACTGATCCATTTTGCATCAACGTCCCGGATTCA
>Ga0182004_10005186_pt1 | contig 10604 bp, 5 predicted proteins | sample Sormic07211540_1_FD_120479 | JGI IMG/M metagenome (GOLD analysis project Ga0182004, IMG submission 120479) | Endophyte microbial communities from Sorghum bicolor roots, Mead, Nebraska, USA - 072115-40_1 MetaG | ecosystem: Host-associated > Plants > Roots > Unclassified | place: USA: Nebraska...
AAGTTTTATTTTTGTTGTTTGTTATTTTATTTTTTTTTTTTAGTTATTGGTTATAAATATTATTATCATAACGGAATTTTGGTTTTTTTTTTTTTTTTTTGCTAAACAGATGGTCTCAAGGTCAGGTTCTTTCTTGGCCGATATCTTATCGCTGAATAGTACACTAATTTCAGTAGGTGGCATCGGCAGCTCCTCCTTAGTCTTTCCAAAAAAAAAAATACACTAATTTCTTTCAGTTAGACCAACGACTATGTGATGTTGAGGTGATCTGGTGCACCAATTAGCAACCTACTACTTACAGTGCAGTAGGAATTAGCTACTCTTAGATTTACTTGTTGCCAATCAGTAAATCCCCTTTACGAGTCTAAGTTATCTCCCCCAAAATGTAAAGAAAAAGGGTAGTTATAAACTAGTAAGATGGGTGCAGCTACTGAACTGTAGCTGAAACTTGGCCCAACAGGCCAACAGGCGTCTTTGTCAGGTCTTCAAGTCTTCACCAACAAGTATACCCCAAAAGAACATGTAGGCAACGTCTAGATGACCAACTTGCAACCTAATAAACTCCTGCCCACGTCCCTTTTTTTTTCTCCTCTCTCATGTGGCACATCAACTTCAAGATGTGTTGGACCCGATCAGAATCAGCCTATCATTAGTTCCGTGCATGATGCAGCTGGCCAGCTTCCAACTGTAGAGGATCTAGTTATATAAGTGTAACACAGTGACAGGGACTCTATCAACTCATTTTCGGTACTACTAACACCCAACCTCAATATATCAAGAAATCAGCCTCAGATTTCCTCCTCATGACATTGTTTTATTGTGCACTTCTCCTATATGTCAGATGTTGATCTTTTGTTGCTGTTCAAATAACAAGTAATTTTATCACTTGTTTGGCTATATATAAAAAATTATCATTTGTCATTTGTCCTTTTAACTGTACCATACCAGTTGATTGCGTGAGATTGTTGACTAAAAATTCAAACACCTGAATTTATTGTGTTGTGTTGGTGTAGGGATGCAAATCTCTTTGCAGCTTTGGTGTCACCATTTTCACCATAGCATGCATGGATTCCAATCAAATTTCCTAGCAGGAGAACCGGTTTATTTCATTCTCGTTTTCTAGTGCCCAGGGGAATTGGTTTTGATCGGCAGCTTATACTTTTGCATGCAATTCATGCAGATTGCAGCTTCCAAGCCGTACCTCACATGCAGTCAGAGCCATCTACTCACACACTTTGGGACTTGGCACTACAAGGACTAGTTAGTTTCACCGAACGGCGACCACGTCAATACAAGAGCTAGCGAAGCACTCCTCCATCCAAAAATGTAGAACGCGTGCTCCTTTTACTTGTCACACACGCTTGTTTTTTTTTCTAAACAAAATGTTTGTTCAGGTAAGTTCTCAAAAATGTTTGAAATTTTGGAGGAGCTTTAATCCCGTTCGCTTGAGCTTATCTTTCAAATCTGTCAGCCACTCAGCAATATTTTTCTCTCACAACAAACCAACGAGCAATACTTTCTGTTATGACTTATCAGCCAAGCGAATAAGCGTTCCATAACTTAATGTTGTATAATGTAGTGTAGTATATCAAGCTTATGCATATGTCGATGAATAATACACGTAGTATGCATGGCATGCATGGTTTGAGTATTGGGCGTGCTAGCTTGCGTACCTCCTTGTGGTCGACGGGGACGGACGGGTAGAGGCGGAGCGCCTCGGAGAGCGCGGCGTGGAGGTACTCCATCCGCTTCACCTCCTCGGGCCTGAACACCAGCTCCTCCTCCTCCACCTCCCTGCCTGCCGCAGCCTCCTTCCGCGCCGCCACGATCCCCTCGATCTCCTCCACGATCTTGGCCTCCACGCCGGGGTTCCTGCCGAGCAGCCAGAAGAACCACGCCAGCGCCACCGACGAGGTGTCGCGGCCGGCCAGGATGAAGTTGACGCAGATGTCGCGGAGGAACTTGTCCGTGTACGGCCGCCCGTCCTCGTCGCGCATCTTGGTGAACACGGTGAGCAGGTCCGACCTGCCGCGCCCGGCGGCCTCGGCGGCGAGCTCCTCCTTGCGCCTGCGGATCACGTCGTACGCGAACTCGTCGACGCCGGCCAGGCAGCGCTGGAGCACGCGCTCGTGCCCGACGCCGAGCGCGCGCATGGCGCGCCACACCGCGGTGGGCGTGATGAAGCGGATGGTGGTGGCCTCGGTGGCGTCCTCGAACGCCCGGGCGAACGGGATCTCCGGGAGGCCCGGGCGGAGGCAGCCCGGGTCGACGCCGAAGGCGATCATGCAGACGTTGTCGAACGTGAGGCGGAGGAGCACGTCCTGGAGGTCGACGGCGGCGCCGCCGCCGCCGCTGGCCTCGGCGTCGGCCAGCACGGGGAGCAGCCGGCGGTGCACGAGCTCGACGAGCGAGCTGGCCGTGAGCGCGCGGAACTCGGCCGAGTGGAACTCGAGGCTGGCCGCCTTGCGCTGCCGCCTCCACACCTCGTCGTCGGCGCCGAAGATGCCGTCGCCGAGGAGGTCCCGGACGGTGTCGCGGAAGTAGGGGCCCTTGGGGAAGCTCCCGAACCGGGTCTTGAGGAGGTGCTCCAGGTTCCGCGGGTCGGCGGTGACCACGCACTGGAGGTTGGTGAACCACGGCCCGCGGAACGTGAACGTGCCGCCGCGCGCCTTGAGCACGCCGGTGATCCACTCGTACATGTCGCCGCGGAGGCCCAGGAGCAGCGACGGGAGCATGCCGACGAGCGGCCACGTCGGCAGGCCCTGCGTGCGCCGCTGCCGAAGAGAGTGGATAGCCAAGAAGATGGACACGGCCACCAGCAGCTCCACCGTCTGCACCTCAGGGAGCAGGCTCGCGAGTCCGCCGCTGCCGCTGCCGGCACCGGCCGGCGCAGCAGCAACCGTGGCGTTTTGCGAGACGGCGGTGTCCATGGCGCTCATGGATGGATGGAAGGGTGTTGGCGTAGGCTGGGCAAAGAAAGGTGGTGGTGGTGGCGGCGGCGGCTTGGTTTGTGTGTGCGCTAGCTGCGTGAGTTCTTGGAGTGGGTGCCTGACTGAGGGTGCTGCAACTGCAATATATAGATATAGGCCGGCGTGCGTGTCTGATGCCGGCCGGTGTGTGGTTGCTAGCTTGATGGCAACAACATACATACGGGCCGTTTTGATTTGGTGAGCTGAAAGTCTTGAGAATGAAACTAGGTAAACTCATTTTGTCACACGCGTCCACGCTAAAGCTCGGGGGGGTGAAAACAGATTAATTCAGAATAAAAAAAAGAAAACAGCTTAATTTGGTGTCACCATCAGTAATTAATATGTACGTGCATTATCCTGTCCAACATATGTGACTACTGACAGTACGTCCTGCAGCGGAAGTTCTAGATCCGACGCTCGACGAGACATGGCCGTGTGCCCGCTCTTTCTTCCCTTTTCTTTTTTTTTTCCTTCTATATGTTTCTTGCCTTTCATTTTTTTTTCTCTTTTCCTCCAACTTGCTGTCAGTAAAATTCTGTTTAACTACATCCTTTAAAAAATCTTACAAAGAAAGGTAACTACGAAACCTAGTAAAAAAGATGTTGAAACTTCTAGCAGTGCAAGGCAGATTAAGTTCTTATATTTTATATAAAAAAACATGCTTAATGATTAGTTGTGAAAAAAAATTCCAACAATTTTTATGAAGGTATTGAATAGAGAAAAAATTATTAGAGTTGTTTGCAATAGTTCCCAAAAATAAAAGTTTCTCTAAAAGTTACCATAGCAACATTATCATGAAAGTTGTGCTGAAAATATTTGCTAGAAACTGAGAAATGTTGTAATTGTGTGTTTTCCCCTTGTGTTTCACCTTCTCTATTGGCACATGAACCGGTAGTCTTTCTGCCGGCTTAATTACCTTTTCTTAAGAAAATCCACTAAAATAAAACTTTCCCTATATAAACAACAAAACACCTAGTGTATGCCGATTGAGTACCCGCTCCTGCATGCGCGGCTAGCTATCCGTGTAACTCCCGCTCAAAACACATGAATTTTTGTACTAGAATCACAGATTGTTTAACATAAATTTCTAATGAAATTGTTTTGCACTTCCAAGAAGAAGAATTTTATGGTAAAAACATAAAAGATATGTGTATCTTTGCATTAAAGAAAAACAAGTTTTATACGAATTCAACGTGTAAAGCCTAAGGCAAGTGCAGAACTGCAGCAAACAAGAGGTTGTGTATTACTTAATGTGGACAAGGCAACTGTATAACCCCTTCGTCCTAAAATAACAATTGTTTTGGGTTTTCGTATTATAATTTTGACTGCATTTAGAAAAAAAGTACGTACAACATTTGTACCTCTAAATAAATTTGTTAAAAATTAAATTTAAATATTTTCTAATAATACTAATTATATAACATAAATATTAATGTTTTTTAAATATATATTTAGTCAGAGTTGTTTCTTGAGAAGCGAAAACAACAGTTATTTTAGAACAAAGAGAGTAGCTAATAGGACGACGAACAAGCTACCCAACTTCTGCAAGTACCCCTACCTACTCAACTTCTGCAAGTACCCCTACCTCAATTCGTAGTTCTTCTTTATTATCACACCCAGTCTAATTTGGAATTTAGCTCGTGGTGGCCTATGTGCATGTTATGAGATAATTGTGAAGGATTTAGTCCCACTTTGACTGTTAAGGGTGGGTTAGACCAAATCTTTTTACGAAGAGAGGATGAAAGCGTAAGTGGGATAGTGGTATAGGTGTGGTTCGCTCAGCGTACAGAGTGGATATGAGCCGTTTGGACTCTATGGCGTTACATTCATCCAGTACACTGCATGATTCATATGGCTGGCTTGGCATGGGATCGGCGCGTGTTTGAAGTTTGAACAAATGTGATGGAATTCCTGGTTTGGCATGGGGATCGGCGCATGTTTGAACAAATGAGAAGCAAGGGTTGGAAGACGAAATGTTGCATTGTTCTATATAGTTAGACACCGACCTTTTTCTTTGTACTATAAAATGAATTGCATCTTCTGACTTCCTTTATGTTCTTGCCTTCGCTCTTTTTCAAAGAAAAAAACAGAGTTGTTATCAGCGGATTTTATCCTTTTTTTTTTGTACAAGCACGTGGAGGAAGGGTTAATTTATTGGTCAAATATATGTTTTTGTAATCATTTTTTACCACAATATGTGTTTTTAATTAAATAAATTGTTTGTATTTTGTATTTATAGTATTATTATATCGTATTTCAATTAATAAAAGCAAACATACACTCATACATGCTTATAAACATCGAAACATACTCCAATCAACATTTAGGGGCATATTAGACCATTCCTAATCAAACCTTTTGTCCCTGGAGCTGGAGTCAAGCTATATGCCAAATGGGTCAATCAACTATAACAACTCTAGAGTGCAGCTGCTCTATGGTAAAGTAAGTGAAGTAAGGCTAAAACAAGAGTGGAGTAATTTTAAACAGTTTCTTATTTTCTTGGCTCTAAAAAAATTTTGTTTCTTTCCTAGGCCTTTTACTTTTTGAAGTTATCTAATTGGTCAAAAAAGCTATTTTCAAGTTTTTTATTCCCTTCTATTAGTTTTGGGGCATTTACTGACGCCTAGGCTCGGCGGCAAACCAGCGTGCCAACGTATCCTGTACGACCTCCGTTGCAGGGGAAAAAAATTATGCACGGAGCTCGGCTGGTCTATCCACGGTGGTCAACAAAAAAAAGAAAACCCCCTTCTCCGAACATCTCCGCCGTGTCCCTACCCGTCCTCTCCGCTTCCCTTCTCCCTCTGCCTCTCTCTTGGGCTCTCCCGACGCAGCGACAGCGTCCGTGCCTAGCCCTCGGCATGGCGGCGGCGGGCTCTCGGCGCAGCGGTGACCATCTTCCTCCTCCTCCACGACAACTCTCGCCAGGTGGCTGCCGCCGGCCGCAGCCATGGGCCCTACGTCAGCCCCAGTGGCTGCAGTCGCCTCCCCCGGGCACGGTGTGGCGGTAGCAGGTGTCGCTGGTGGGTGCCCCTCCCTCCCCACCGACGCGGCCTGGTCCTGGCTACTCTGTTGTTCCTCCGCCGTGCCCTCCTCTCGGTTTGGTCCCTCCTTCCCTCTCTTCTTACCTCGGGATCTCCCAATGCTCGCAGAGGCTGCCTCCCCTTCCCTATGGACAACGATCTATGTGCAGATGAATTGTTTGCCTGTGTTGGATAAAACCGCTAGCTGTCCTTATCTTTTTGGCACGGTTTGTAGCAGTTCCGGCAATTTCAGGCGCTTTCTTTAATTTATTCCTCATCCCCTCCAAGTGTGATGACATTGCTGCCTTCCAAGAATTCTCCGAGGATGTGAGATTTGGAGGGGGTGAATCTTTTCTTCCCTTTTACTCTTAGCAATCTATATGGTTAATACTACAAGTGTTTTGGTGTTCCGCATGGTGTGGCCTGCTCGGTTCGACTGGATCTTGAGAGCAGGCAGTTATTGCGCCATACATCTGAGCATGTGACCATGTTAATGATATTTGTTTGATTTGTTACTATGCATCCCTGATGATTTCTAGTACTCTCTTTAATAGGGATAAGTTTCTCCTAGCTCTGGGCTCCAGGTAACCTTGGGAAACATCGATTCTTCTTCTGGCTCCTACTCAAAGATAGACTCAATATGAGGAACCTGCTTAAGTGAAAGAACAAAGCTTTAGACAATTACAATTGTGCCATCTGCAACTTGGCACTGAAGAAACAAGCTTCCATTATTTTCTGAATGCCCTTTTAGCTCCTCCTATTGGAACTACTTAGCAATTCAATGGAACCTGAATCTTCCACCCTTAGATATGATAATTCAAGCCAGAACAAATTTTGGTAGGAGCATCTTTAGAGAAATAGTTATCACCATATGCTGGACCATTTGGATCATGAGATATAGGCTTATATTCGACAACAGTAATCTTCATAACTAAAAATTTCTCTTCAAGGAAGAATCTGAGGCCTTGTTTACTTCCACCCAAAATCCTAAATTTTTTTCAAGATTCTCCGTCACGTTGAATCTTTAGGCGCATGCATGGAGTATTAAATATAGACGAAAATAAAAACTAATTGTACAGTTTGGTCGAAATTTATGAGACGAATCTTTTGAGCCTAGTTAGGCTATGATTGGACAATAATTACTACAAACAAACGAAAGTGCTACAGTGCTCCCGAAATCTTTTCGTTCACGAACTAAACACGGCCTGAATTGGATTGTGCCAACGCCAAGCCGAGCATAGCAGGTCCCCTCGGGTTTTGGAAGGAGAGTCTAGCCTAGCTGTCTTTGTGTTTTTTATTTGAGCTTTGAAAGCTCTCTTTCATGCAATTCTCGTACATCTGTAAACCTTTTTATATCAATAAAAAAACAGGTGGAGAATTTCCCCACTAAGGCACTAACGGTTCAAAACAATAGTGTTAAGTCAGGGGCAAAATATGATTTTACCTCTGGACAAAAAATGAATCAGTGCTTGTTACAAATGTGGGGAGTAATTTTCTGAATTTCTTTCGTGAGTCGTCAGAGCAAACTCCTTATAGGGCGGCTGCACAAATGTGAGGAGGAATGCCTGTTACTCTGGACATCCATCCAACCAAACTTTTGCCGAGAATCGCTAAAATGGAGGCGTTGAAGAGGGACCGCATTGTCCAAAAAAGGAAATTGGCGGAGCAGACAAGTAGTACGAGATAAAAGCAACTGGTACGCAGGTTGTACATTTGAGCGTGCAGTGTTTATGATCATTTGTGCATGCCAATTGCATGACTATGACGTGCTAAATTTTTATAGAGTAATTAAAGCACAACCAGCTTTTCCTGAAGTTTGCTCGTCGTCTCTTTAATTTGGACTTAATAAGCGATACTAAACAGAGGCAACACTGTTGCTGAAATCGCCAGCACCCACCTGACCTGACTGAAAACCTCAAAATACATTAACAGATCCACTTCAATCCATGTGTGATGGTGTAGGTTGGGATGAAATTTAGTTTAAATTCCACTTCAATCCACCTCAACACATGTGGATTGACGTGAATCCAACTACATCCAAACAAGACCGCTTTTCAAGCAGCATATTAAGGTCAAATGTGTTACATCCACGTATAGCTTTTTTTTAAAATAAATAAACCGGCCCTCAACACGGACGTGGCAGTGTTCTTGCCTTTTGATTCCAAGACATGGGGTTTTCTTTAATCTGCATGCTACTGCGATGGATGTCGATGTCGACGACGATGACGCAGTGTGTCTGGTACGTCGTCCTTATTTCCTGTAGCTACGGTGGCCGATGATTTCTCTGGTTTTTATTACGAGAGACAAATAAGCTGTAGACCAGGCTTTATTATTTCACTAGATGATGATGGAATATTGCTTGTATATGTTTGATCGATCGCCGTTAACGCAGATGATCCGATCCGGATGACCTATCCCCGACTGCCGCTGTCGCCCGCGACGGGTCTGACACGCCATCCGACCGGTGTGGGGCGCACCGTGCACAGGCGCACAGGCACAGCCAATGAGCCAACTGGATCGGACTCGCGGCCTGATGGCCCGTCGTCAGGAACGGGGGAGGATGGCTGGCTGGTTGTGTGGTTGGTGGCGGAGCCGAGCGCCGGTCTCTCCCCGTCTCCCGCTCGCGCTCGCGCGTCCTGCTCTGCTCTCGGTGCCGCGCCCGCCTCTTTCGTTGCCATGCCGGCAGCCGGCCGGTGGTGCGGTGCCGTGGTGGCAAAGTGCCGAGTGGAGTGGCGAACACGACCAAATGCCCTGCCCAGCCACTGCATCTCTGCATGGCGCCTCCGCCTCCGCGCCACATCCATCTCGCGTCGCCGTAACCAACAGTTCGCGTGTAACCTCCCGTGGTTTCCGCTAGTTTTTACTGTTTTTTCCCCACGCGGCACCGCAAACAAAAAGGCTCTGGTTTTCGTTCGGCAGCCCGCGTGCAGGTGACGCACGGGGTCGCGGGGGTCGCTGAGCTAGACCGTGGAAAGTGGAAACTGAAGTACTGCCGTCTCAAGGCCGGATCACGTCATCCATCCACGGGTCCGAGACCCTTCCCATCGTCACAAAAGGGTCCTCTCAGTCCAAGCGCAACCAGACAGCACGAGGATGAGCCCCATCTGAAAAGTCATGTTCCATGTAGACCTGTGCAAGTTAAGACCGTAAATTTCTACAACGCAGATCTCTCCCACTTCAAATGTCCCTTTCAAGGACTTGCTTTTACAGTATATACTAGCCAATACCATTCATGTTTAGGCTCCTTTCTAGCAAAACCATCTCTTTTTCTGATGACTCCTATGTAAATGTAAGACACACTGCGAAGCTGCTATCTCGCTACCTCTCTCTTCCAGATGGCATCCAAGCCTACGTGTCTCTGTAAGATATATATCTGTACACGCTGCTGGTGCGTTGGGCAAGGCCGTTACGTAGGTTGTACTAGTAGTTAGCCGGCAGTCGACATCCACAAATATGATGGCGTGTGTGGAGCTGCTTCAACTTGCTCGCTTTTGATTGGACAGTGGAATCGCGTCCGTGTATGTATGTGAGTAATCTCGCTCGCTGTCTTGTCACGATTTTATCCGGATAGGTGATCCATCCGTCGCATTGCTGCTGTGTTTGTTCTAGACTTCTAGTAGGTGCGCTGCCTTCCAAACCAAACTGCAGCCACCTTTGACACTGACGTGATCATCAATTCATCATCGTGTATACAAAAACTACCCACGAAAAGCGAAAAGTAATAACGTGCACAGAACCAGTTAACAGGACGTGTCTAACTTCGCCAATTGCCTAAACCCAGCTGCCCTGCCGTAAGCCAGAATCCATGCATGCATGTGTTTGCTGAACTAAAAAAAATCGCTGGTGTTTCGTTCTACCTGCAATGCACCCACGCCAACAGTTTGTTTGTTCGACGCGTTCAGAGGTAGCTACGATTGGTTGTCTAACGCCACTATCGACAATTGACTAGAGGCTTGTTAGCCCGGGCACATCTTGTTGCCGGTGCGAGGTGCACCGTACACACTAGGCCACTTTGGCATATAGCAAAGAACTTGTGTGCGGCTTTTAGCTGTATTTCAGGAATCAGGAAGCTGGATTAGGGCGATGCAATCTGGAGCTCTAGGACTAGAAGAAGTTGATGTCATCTTTCACTAAGACTTTCAGAGACCACATGTTCATAGTACTATCGTTGGAGCAAAGCAATGAAAAGATGGATGATACGCATACGCATCAACTAAAGACTTTCAGTGACCTCAGGACACAAAATAATTAAGCTTCACGATGCAGGATTTCAAAAGGATAGATAATGGAATAGGACACATAAAACAATACTAATAACCAATGCATCGAAGGCACTACACATAAGGAGCCGGATATAACAGAGTCAAACACATCAACAGATCTGAGAATCCATTACAGAGTACACACTAATCCAAAATGATAGTTGTAGCAGCAGATGCTAACGAAAATATATAAACAGTGTCCAAAGTTTTGAGTATCACTGAACATATTGTTCCAAGTCATTTATGTAATACTAGCAGATAGCAGTGCGAGTCATAAGCAAAGCATGTGTCGTCTCCGCTGAAGTAAAAGAGCGGATGCGTTTCAGGCTCCTCTTTTGAGTCGCAGGAGGTGC
>Ga0182004_10005187_pt1 | contig 10604 bp, 13 predicted proteins | sample Sormic07211540_1_FD_120479 | JGI IMG/M metagenome (GOLD analysis project Ga0182004, IMG submission 120479) | Endophyte microbial communities from Sorghum bicolor roots, Mead, Nebraska, USA - 072115-40_1 MetaG | ecosystem: Host-associated > Plants > Roots > Unclassified | place: USA: Nebraska...
AGAGAGGTCAAAGCCAAGGCATGCATCTTGAGATTGTTACGCAGCCACAGCTCATTAGATTGCAGGGCTCTATGGTCCTGAGCAATATCAAACTGGTGAATGATTTCTTTAGCGAGGGCCAGCACCATTCGTCCAACAAATCAGGGTGGAGCTCGCGCACCCAGCACCATTCGTCCAGCAAATGTTCTGCCGTCTCAAGCTCCCAAGCATGCGTCGGAATGCCGCTCAGCTCGACGTCAACATGCGAGGGCAGGACCACCGCAGACGCATCCTTGAGCCGGGATCATCGTCGAAAGCAGAGAATGAACGGCGGCAGGTGCAGCGGCCGCCCTTCATTGTAGATACGAACTGTCGTGGCTTCATCCGGGAGAACCAGTAGGTAATCATCCTGTTTCAGACAGTGAAACTCTAGATCCTCCATCGGGAGTTCATGGCGACGAGCGAGCTCATCAGCCAGAACGTCAACCGAGAGGTGTGCCAGGTCTCCAACAATCGAAACAGAGAGTGCACATCGCAACTCATCTTCAGCTCTGGCCATCCTGGCCGAGCGGTCAATGTTTCATCGATGCCGAGCGGGAAGGTCGGCAGAAGGGACCGGAGGACCTCCATTGTCAGCAACAGCCTGGGGGAACTCGCCGTTGTCATCACCCTCCTGGCCAGGAGGGCAGTCCTGTCCCGCAACGCCAGAATGCCGGCGCTTCCTAATACGGCGTCGCTGTCGCCTGTGCTGCGTGCCAGGAGCATCCACAACACCAGCCCCCTCCCCGCCAAACGCAGCCGCCGGGGTCATCACGCTCCTTGGAGACGAGCCACCATTGGAACCCTTCGGCCGCCAGACGAGCCTGCGGGGCGCCGCCGAGGGCAGGGCTCTCCTGCGCTCAGCACAGAAGGAAGCACGATGCCCTAACCCATGGCATTTGAAGCAGCGCGGTCCTTCCTGGCAGGCGGCAGCACGATGAGATGTCGAGAAACAGTTGAAACACCTTCCCCAGAGATCCACCGGCACCGGCCTGCGGGGGCAGCGCAACTCCTTCAGACGCTGCTTACGGGCACGGTGGCTTTCGTAGCGCTGCCAACCACCCGCGTCAGGGCCCTTCACTTCACGGACTGGACGAGGCCGCGCCCAGGAGATAGCCTTCGGGGGCCGCGGAGCCTTCACCACCGCCGGTTGCGACGAAGCCGCCGCCGCCAAGGTTCCACCCGAAAGAAGAACGTCGCGGAATGAGGCAGCGAAAGAAGCTTTGTCCGGACCCCCTTGCCTGACCCCTCTACCAGATTTGAAATAGTTGCCATCGGTATTATTCACTTTAACACTAACAGTTCCTGAACTCAACTAGTTTTTATCCAATCACACCATTTGTCACAAAAACCTCTTTGTTTGAGACAATCAAAAAGGAAGTCCCGATTCAGTTTGTCATAAAAAAAACTCGACCTGAAGGGGTTAAGACTGCCCGCACAGCATTCCAAATAAGAAGAAGACCTTCTCACCAGGCCGAGAAAACCCCCCAAACCCCCACCCCACCCTTAGACGGTGGCTTTCCGTCGCCCAAGTAATTGGGCCGGTGCCCCCCCCCCCCACCAGTGGTTTGGATATGGGACGGACGAGGGGAGTGGAACCCAGACCTAAGGAGTGCCGCTAGGGTGCTCTGACCAACTGGACTTAGGCCCTTTGGCCAGTTTGTCATAAGCTTTCTGAAAGTCAAGTTTGAGAACCAAACCATCTTTCTTTTAATTCTAGTGTCATGAAGAATCTCATGAAGGGTAAGAATTCCATCCATAATATTTCCATCTTTCAGAAAGCCAGATTGGCATCTATTAATAATTCTGCCCATGACCTTATCGAGCCTTAACATCAAATCTTTGGTAAAGATCTTGTAAAACACATTCAAGAGACAGATAGGTCTGCATTGTTTGATATTATGAGCTTCTTTAACCACTGGCAACAGGGTTATGATTCCATAATTGACTCTACCAATGTCAAGTTTCAGATTATTGAAGTCAGAAAATAGATTCCCCCTCAAAAGAAGTCAGAAAATAGATTGACCAAACCATCCTTATGTCCCAACAGTGTCGATAGAATTCAAATGGGAAATGATCTGGCCCAGGGGCAGTATTTCTTTCCATTGAAAAAACAGTCTCCTTGATTTCGGACTCAGAAAATGCCTTTTCAAGCTCCCCATTCTCCTGTATATTTATCATTTCAGAAGGGCCCCAGCACCCAGGTTCCATGTGGATACCAGATGGTGTAGAAGGCCCAAATAACTCCTTATAAAATTGAGTGGCATGGTTGTAACACCCGTAGCCAACGGCAATCGCCGGAGACGTGAGAGACAAGTAGAGATCGCCGGAAAGGAGGACGAAGCCGAGAGGAACCTCTCCACTCGCGTGCGTTTTCTTCTTTCTATTCGATAAAGTCTTACAGAGTACGTTACAGGAATATAAGGCCTGAAGCCACTGGTCCCTGGGACCCACAAGTCATACTCTCACTATTACAAACTAGATAGAATACGCTTCTCAAAAGTGAAGACGCCCCTGGTACAGATGTGTTCACCCCTGGGTCGTTACATCTCCCCCGCCTGAAGATCCTGCTTGTCCCCAAGCAGGCGCTTGTGGAAACCTTGCACGAAGCACATTGTAATCTTCCCAAGTTGTTGTGGATGCCGGCAGGCCCGTCCAGGAGACCAACACTTGAGGAATCGCCGTGTTACCTTTCTTGACAAGGCGGCGCTCCAGAACCGCCTGTGGCTGTGCATCAGAAGCCTGCAAATCAGTAGTCATTGGCAAGGTAGAGAAGACCGGTGTGTAATCGGGGTGGTAAGGTTTGAGCTGGGATATGTGAAACACCGAATGAATGCCACTTGCTTCAGGTAACTGTAATTTGTAAGCCACTGTTCCAATCCTTTCCAACACCTTGGTGTTGGATGTAATCCCAAGTTTGGTTCATACCCATATAGTGCCTTAAATGGAGAGCACCCTAAAGAGCTATGAAAAGAAGAATTATACCAAAGCTGTGCCAAGGACAACCAACTCTTCCATGTGGTGGGTGAATCCTGGACTGAGCATCTGAGATACATCTCGAGGCATTGATTGACCCGCTCTGTCTGACCATCTGTCTGGGGATGGTATGCAGTGGTCAGGGAGAGATTAACAGCAAACTTCGTCAGCCTGTCAACCACCACCAAAATGACGCTATGACCATCAGACTTGGGTAACCCTTCGATGAAATCCATGGATAAGTCCTGCCATACCCCAGCAGGAATAGGTAGTGGCTGTAACGGTCCTGCTGGATGAGCAGTAGAATGCTTGGTGTGCTGGCAGATGTTACATTGTTTGACAAAATTATCCACATCCATTTTCATGCCTGTCCAAGTGAATAGCTTCTTCAATCTGTGATATGTGGCATTAACCCCAGAATGACCACCCACTGCACTAGAGTGCAATGCTGAAATGAGCTTGGTCTGCAAAGCTGAATTTTGGCCAACCCAAATTAAGTTATGTTTTCTGATGACCGCATTGTCCAAACTGTAGCCTCTGTCATCTAGACTATTGAGTGCCAACTGAGCCAATAACTGTTGAGCCTGACTATCTGTGGCATAAGAATTGAGTACCTCTTGTAACCACTGAGGCTGAAGTAAGGACACAGCCTGAAGAGCCATAAGATGTGCTACCCTGGACAAAGCATCAGCAGCTTGATTTTCTTTGCCCTTTTTGTAGATGATTTTGAACTGCAGACCCATCAGCCTTGTCATGGCTTTCCTTTGCATTTCAGAGTGAAGGTTCTGTTCATTGAGGTAAGAGAGTGATTTGTGGTCAGTGAGGATAATGAATTCCTGCCTCTGCAAATAAGCCCTCCATTTTTCCACAGCCATTATCAAAGCTAAGAACTCTTTCTCATAGATTGACATGTTCGTGTGTTTGTCCCCCAATGCTTTACTCAGAAATGCTATTGGTTGCCCCTTTTGCATGAGAGCTGCTCCAATGCCATCTGCACAAGCATCAGTTTCTACTGTGAATTGTTCTTGAAAGTTGGATAGTGCCAGCACTGGTGTTTTTGTCATGGCGACCTTCAGGTTGTCAACTGCTTCCTGAGCCTGTGCTGACCACTGGAAGGTCTTCAACCTTAAGACATTGGTAAGTCGTTTAGCCAGGATATCATATTTCTGCACAAACTTCCTATAGTAGCCTGTCAAACCCAGAAAAGTTCTCAATTCAGTTGTAGATGTAGGTGTTGGCCATCTCAGCATGTCAGCTGTTTTAGCTGGATCAATAGCCACTCCTCTGCTTGAAATAATATGGCCCAGGTACTCTAAACTGTGTTTGGCAAAAGTACATTTAGAAGCCTTCAAGTAGAATTTGTTAAGTCTCAGGGTGTCCAGGACTTGCTGAATATGCTCCAAATGTTCTTCTCTGGTTGCACTATAAATGAGTATATCATCTAGAAACACCAATACAAACTTCCTAAGGTAGGGTTGCAGCAGCTGATTCATTATGCACTGAAAGGTAGCAGGTGCATTTGTGAGACCAAAGGGCATCACTTTGAATTGATAATGCCCTTGATGTGTTTTGAAGGCAGTTTTATGCTCATCAGAGGGTAACATCCTTATCTGGTGATATCTTGATCTCATGTCCAGCTTTGTGAAGTATGTAGATCCAGCCAGCTCATCTAAGATCTCCTCCACTATGGGCATAGGGAATCTATTCTTGATTGTCATGGCGTTCAATTTTCTATAATCCACACAAAAACGCCATGTGCCATCCTTCTTCTTGACCAAAAGTACTGGGGAAGCAAAAGGGCTATGACTGTGTGTAATGAATCCATCTGCCAATAGTTGCTTCACCTGCTTCTCAATCTCAGTTTTGTGTTGAGGTGAATAATGATATGGTCTTGAGTTAATAGGTACTGCATCTGGAAATAGAGAGATGGCATGATCATAACTTCTGTGGGGGGGTAAGCTACTTGGTTCCTGGAACACATCAGCATATTGTTGGAGCAGGAGTTGAATGTCTTCATCCTCCTTTGGCTGAGGTGATTCTGAATTGGGAGAGCCCACTGTTTCCAGAATGACATATGCTCAGATATCATTACCATATGTAGACTAATACACTTGTTTGGCAGAAATGGCATTGAGTTCTAATGGTTTTGATTGGATGCCTTGGAGGACCACACTCCTATTCTGATGTGTGAACTGCAAAGTTTTACCCTTCCAGTCACATGTCATGGGACTATAAGCTTTCAGCCAATCAAACCCCAATATAGCGTCATAGGGAAGGAGATCCAACACTATCATGTCAGTAGTGAACGTGTGTCCTTGGATATACCAGTCCAATCCCTTGACCTGCTTGGTTGTAGTCATCCAATTGCCATTAGCCAGCTTGACTTGTTGTGGCTTGATATCAGAAGTTGGTAGCCTGTTCAACTGGACAAAATGGGAGCTGACAAAACTATGACTACTGCCTGTATCCACCAAAATAAGCATGGTTTTGTTTTTTGACAGTTGCTTTTAGTTGGATAGAGTCACCAACTTCTGTTCCAGATATTGCATTAAGGGAGAGTTGACAAAAGTTCTCAGTGAGCACTTCATCTATGGCTATTTCATTCAACACATCATCATTAAGTTCTCTATCCAACTCATTGAGAGCTAAAGCATTCATGTGTGGTTTGTTTCGTTTGGCACAAACTTCTGCATGGCCTGGCTCATATTTCTCCCCACACTGATAGCACAGATTGTTGGCCTTTCTGTAATTTCTCAATTGTTTATCCCTCCACAAATTCCCATATTGAATGGCTGGTTTGGTGTCCCCTTTGGCAGGTGCAGCTTTGGGCATGGGATTCCTGTTGGGCAACTTCAGCTTCTGTCTTTCCACCACTTTTTGTTGAATTCTTGCAATGACCACTGCTCTTTCCACAGTAGTTGGCACTTGGGGCTCGACCACAGCTCGAATATCCTCCCTCAGACCTCTAACATACTGAGTGGCAAAGAACACTGACAGCTATGCATGGACACCTCATATTGCAAAGATTTGAACTGAGTGGTATAGTCCTCCACCGTAGCTGTTTGTTTGAGATCCAACAATTCATTGATTGCCGACCTGTAATCATCAGTGCCAAAAACCTCATAGATGTCAACAGTGAACTGTTGCCAACTGACAGAAGGGTTACTGAGCTTGTAAGTCTGCCACCACTTTGCTGCATTATCCTGCAAGGCTGAGCGCATGTATACCTCCTCTGAGAACAGCAAGGCTGAGCGCATGATTCGCACCGCCAGTGACACCGTGCGCACTCTTCTCCTACAGGCCTCCCTTCCTACTCGCTTCTGGGCTGAGGGCTTGCACACCTCCACCTACCTCCTTAACCGTGCTCTGACATGTTATGGTTCTCCATCCTCAACACAGTGCTCTCCTGGCCTCTTACTAGGGCATGCCTTCGCAGTGCCTCAGCTGAAGTTGTCAAGATGTTGCTGCTGCAGGTTGCGCCAACGCCACAATATGTGGCTACCATGACAGTTCTCATGCTCTGTTGGGAAAGCCGGAGAGGGTTTTTGTGCATTGCTAGACTACACAGTGCCCGCGCACGTGCTCTTTATCTACACAGCAGTACTCAAGGCCACCAATAGCTTGGTTGGATCTGCCTCCATTTGGCTTGGAGGCATCTCTGAGCCTTCCGCACAGGTTGTGGACCAAATCGACATCTTCAGCCAGCTGTGATGGTCCATAACTCTACCACCTGCCACTATTTGTTTAACCTGTGGAAACCATTCAAACCAAACCGTGAAATGGTGCCTTTGTTAGGTTGGCTTGGTTTTACTGCTGGTTCTACTCCTGCCAGTTGACTTTTGTTGTAGCTTCCGTGATACGCAATAGGCACTTGGCACTATGTTTTTCTCTCCAATTTTAAACACTGATGATATGTTGACTTGTATTGGCAGGTTGTACGATCCAAGCTGCAAGAACAAGGCCGTGATCATCATGGTGCTACACGGTATAGTGGTGTCGCTGACTGTATAAAGCAAGTGTACCAGAAGGAGGGTTTTCCTGGCTTTTACCGAGGCTGTGCAACCAACTTGCTGAGAACTACCCCAAATGCTGTCATTACTTTTACCAGCTATGAAATGATCAATCGGCTCATGCACCAGCTTCTGGCTCCCTAAATCCCTACTCAGACGCTTGAAGGTAGCAGATTTGCCATTGAAGTCTTGCCATTGAAGTTCTGGCAGAGATGAACTCCAACCTAGCTGCAGGTGTAATAGTTGGTTATCGTGGTTGCATTGCCGCTTTCCAATTACTGTCGAATTGGAGGCTTTTGAAGAACGATTTTTGTGAAATAAAGAGACTAACAGAAAATCTAGTGTCGTGATATAGAAACTTTTTCTCTGATCTGTTTGTTAAACTATTGCTACGAGCCGATCGTAGGCTACAAAATATGCTGACCGCGATTGCGAGTTTGTACCTGTTCTGTTTGGTTCATGTAGCCACAAAATTTTGCCAAACTTGGTTTTAATAGTTACCAAATTCTTTGCCACTTGTCACTTGGTCGACTAAGGGGATCTTGCCATACTTTCATCATTAGCACATGGAACCAAGCTGGGAGGAAAGGAATGCTTTTTTTAAATCATAGGGTTTTCATTACTCATCAACGCCAGGTAAATCGGTGGTCACCAGGACCCCCAACATCCTGAGACACCACTTCCCAAGTGAACAGACTCACTAGGATTTTTACGACCCAAAGCAGCAAGCGCATGCGCTACTTGATTACAGACTCGAGGACAGACAAATGGAAAAAAGATCTAAACTCAGCAAAAGCTTTTACTACCGTGGTGATGTCCCAATCGTGGACATCCGATACTCAGTTTCCAGTGCATCTCTGACCATGGTGGCGTCCGTTTCAACCCGCAGGCGAGAGGTGCCAGACTGGCCGCTCCTCTGACTCCTGCTAGCACGACCAAATCTTTGCATGGAAAGCATCTTGGATGAAATCCTCACGGCCAGCACCCGCTAGCAGCCTAGCACTATATGGCCGATGTGGTTTCTGATGACAAAACCCTGTCGTTTCTGATGACAAAGCCCCATCCTCCTGACTTCTCGTGACTGAAGAACGCACCATCAGAGTTCAGTTTAAGTATTCCCTCATGTGGTTCTCCTTCTCCGAACAACAGCTGTTGCACTCAGCGTTTTATCTGTTGTCGGAAAATGGTCAGACAATGAAGCTGCAACACATGCTACGTCAATAGTCGAGCACCTGTGCCCTTCTTCCCTCTGCGTATCTCTCCCTCCACCACAGCCATAGCAAAGTGATCACCTTCTGCTGAAATTCCGACTTTCCTTAATCTGGGCTAACCCTAGAGGGTTAGCAATATAGTGACATACATGGGCCTCATGGGCCTAGCCTCATGGGCCTAATGTACTCATACTCTAACACCCTCCGCGGTCTGAACTACCGTCGCAACGGAGTTTACAGACTGGACGCGAAGAAGTATAACACACGAGCCCTCCACAGACACAACTAGTCACTGGTGATGTTGAGGCTGGAGCAGAACTCGGTGAAGGTCAAGGACGGGAAACCCTTGGTGAAGATGTCGGCGAACTGGGAGGTGGTCGGGACATGGAGGACCCGAGCATCGCCGATGGCGATCCGATCACGGACGAAGTGTAGATCGATCTCCACATGCTTGGTCCTTTGGTGCAGAACTGGGTTGGTGCAGAGGTACACTGCACTGACGTTGTCGTAGTAGACTAGCGCGCTCTGGGAGAGAGGGCTATGGAGCTCAGCGAGGAGCTACCGGAGCCAGGAAGCCTCAACCACACCGTTAGCCACAGCGTGGTATTCCACCTCGACACTAGAGCGAGAGACGACCGGCTGGAGTTTGGACGACTAGGACACCAGGTTGCCACCCAGAAAGACGGCGTAGCCAGAGGTGGAGCGCCGAGTGTTCGGACACCCGGCCCAGTCGGCGTCAATGTAGACGACGAGCTCGGTGGAGGACGAGCGTCGGTGAAGGAGGAGACCGAAGTCGACAGTGCCGCGGAGGTAGCGAAGGATCCGCTTGAGAGCAATGAGGTGTGGCTCCTGGGGATCATGCATATGGAGACATATCTGCTGAACTGCATAGGTGATGTCCAGCCGGATGAAGGCGAGGTACTAAAGTGCACCCGCGAGACTCCGATATGTAGTGGGGTCTGTTAGTGGGGTGCCCTTAGCCTCTGATAGCTTGCCCTGGGTGTCGACTGGAGTGGAGCAGGGCTTGCAGTCAGTCATCCCAGCTCGCTCTAGGATATCAAGAGTGTACTACCGCTGGTGAAGAAGTAACCCGGCAGGATGAGGCTCAACAGTGACCCCAAGGAAATGATAGAGCACACCTAGATCCTTCATAGCAAACTCCTGATGAAGAGAGGCTATGATCCGGTAAAGGAGGGACTCACTAGAGGCTCTGAGGACAATGTCGTCAACATAGATCAACAGGTACGCAGTCTTAGTGCCATGGTGATAGATGAATAGAGAAGTATCTGACTTGGCCTCCACAAATCCCAAGGTCAGTAGGAAAGCAGTAAACTGATGGTTCCACGCCTGGGGGGCCTGCTTGAGGCCGTAGAGAGATTTGTTGAGCCTACACACCATGTTGGGACGAGAAGAGTCAATAAACGTCGTCAGCTAACTATAGTAGACTGTCTTAGTGAGAACGCCATGCAGGAAGGCATTCTTGACATCTAGCTGATGCACGGGCCACCTGTGAGTGAGGGCCACCGAGCATCGTCCAGATGGTAGCCGGCTTCACCATTAGGCTAAAAGTCTCATCATTGTCGACACCGGGGCGCTGAGTGAAGCCTCGAAGAACCTAGTGAGCCATGTACCGCTCAAGAGTGCCGTCAGCCCAGCGCTTGTGAGTCCAGATCCACTTGCCGGTGACGATGTTGGAGCCCGGCGGATGAGGCACCTGATCCCGTGTCTGGTTGGCGAGGAGCGCCGTGTACTTCTCTTCCATCGCGTGGCTCCAGTGAGGGTCTAGCAAAGCCTCATGGATGGAAGAGGGTATCTGGAAGACCTGTGAGTCCTCGGGCATCGCCGCAAGAGCCCAGGGCTGCAGGGTACTAGCCGCGTGTCACGTCACCATGGGGTGAACATGACGCGAGTGTCGGTGAAGGAGCGGTGGTGGTACACCTGCATCACGACATGAGCAGCCAGGGGCCTCGGCAGCGGTGTCGGTGTCGTCGATCGAGAAGAAGCCGCCGATGGCGTAGTGGACCCCGACGATGAAGGGGCCACCGGTGGCGGTGTAGGTAGCGGCGCCGGCCAGGCACGTCACTGGTAGATGATGAAAGCCCTAGTTTGGTTTTAGATAATTGATGAAACCCTAGTACTAACCACTATACTAAGTGTGTGTGGACTTAATGAGGTTGGTACATGCCAAGTGATGGAGCAAGTGATGATCTTGGTGATGATAGTGATGACCACAAGATGATCAAGTGCTCAACATGGAAAAGAAGAAAGAAAAACAAAACCCTATGGAGATCAAGGCAAAGGTATTGCTTAGGGTTTTAGTTTTGGTGATCAAGACACCATAGAGGGTGTGATCACATTTAGGATAGATAGCCGTACTATAAAGAGGGGA
>Ga0182004_10005188_pt1 | contig 10603 bp, 9 predicted proteins | sample Sormic07211540_1_FD_120479 | JGI IMG/M metagenome (GOLD analysis project Ga0182004, IMG submission 120479) | Endophyte microbial communities from Sorghum bicolor roots, Mead, Nebraska, USA - 072115-40_1 MetaG | ecosystem: Host-associated > Plants > Roots > Unclassified | place: USA: Nebraska...
GGATTGCTCGTGGCTTGGAGGATCCCCATCTTGTGAGTGGATGTGCGGCACCCGCTAAGGGTTTGGCTTTGGATTGCCAATTAGCTCGTGATCCATCAAGTGGGTGTATCACCACAACGAGGACTAGCTTGTCGAGAAGCAAGTGAACCTTGGTAAAAAATCTTGTGTCATCTCTTGCCAAGGATTATCTATTGTTATTGTGATTGTGAGTGATTGATTGGATATATCTCTACACTACAACGTCGGTATAACAATCACTCCCCACTCCTTTACTTTCTTGTTTACCTTGCTAGTTGTTTAGCTTGTGTAGATTAGTTCTTGTTTAGGAGTGTAGCTAGCCTTTGTTGTGCCTTGTTGTTGTTACTTAGTGTTTAGCCTTCTTGCTAGACTTGTGTAGGTGGCTTGCATAGCTTAGTTGTGCTAGTGCTAGAATAGCTTCGATTTTCAAGAAACTGCCTTTGATTTTCAAGAATAGTTCTCTTAAGACATTGGTGTAGTAATGTCATCTCATTTCTACAATTGTTGTAGTAATGGTTTTAAAAAATGATCCTAAAACTTGATTTTGGTCTTCTCTAAAAAACTTCTTATGTGATAGTATGGTGGAAAATGGTTAATCAGAGATTGCGATAGGAACGTCATGGTCAAAGTGATTAAGCTAGCCATGGTAATGGGTTGCGACTTTAACCATGGTGGTAGCATGAGCCAAGTGGTAGCGGTAGAATTTTATGTTATAAGATGGACCAACAATACAAATTTTATCAAAATTTCTAATATTTTAATGATGAAAATTTCATTAGCTTATGGGGCTTTTGGCCCCCTTCCCCCAATCCCCTCCCTCGGTGGAGGAGGCAAGTGAAGGGAGTAAGGGGAGATCTGAATAGATGTCCATGCTGTTTTAGTCTAGACCCATCATTGCTTCCTTGTCTAACAACTAGGAATTCGATAGATTAAGGGCCCCTTTGGATTGCTGGATTTTTTTTCCTTTTTTTCGTGTTAAATGTGAAAATAAACTGAATCCTTTGAAATTTCTACACAATTCTTATAAAATTCCTATGTTCCAAATAACTAGCGTGGCCTTATATAATACTATTCCGCCATGTTTATAGGTAGAGAGATCTGTATGGGGAATAAAAGGGAAGCCGAAACTTTTGTACAGACGGTATTGGACTATTTTGGTAATAATAATAATAAGTGCACAGCCAACCTGGATTTAAGTACGAGAAGTGGCAGTTCAGAAATGATGATAAGGAAGCTTCTTGTACTTGTACCATTGGCTGCAAGTACCGTCCTCCCTGGCTCCCTAGCTAGCTAGCTGCCTGTAGCAGCATCTTTCAAACACTGTAACGATCGAGCTCTTTGTGCAGTTGTTTTTTAGCTAAAGAAAAACAAACGAAGAAAGGTTATTAGCCCCATTATTACTACACTTGAATCCTGAGAGGCCACTTTTGTATGCCATCGTAAACTAGCAATCATGGCTGAAGTTCTATATAGGGGGGCATGGGCTTTGTTTCCAGGAGCAATCATGCATTAGTTGCGGCGACTACTGTATCTGTATATGTTGTTTGCAGTCGACAGTGGATGGTAGTGGTCATATATAAAAATTAAAGTGATATAGTATTATAATATATACACTGTTTAATTTAACTCTGCATGTGGGGGGAACTAATAGCATTAGCTGCTGTGCTTCCATTATTTACCCTATACTGCCAGTGATAGTTTGGAACATGTTTGAGTGGTTGACATGTGTCATTGGTAAGACTAATTAATTAAGCATGGCCTATTATACTCTAGTTTCCGCAGCTACTACTGAGATATTTTGTGTCTCATTTGGTTTGCGAAGATAAGATACAATTGGACAACTGCTATCGGACTGACTATACATACTATACTCCAGCACATAGCAGTAGTACAATTTCAACCATGTCATCAGCACATATGTCCGCGTGGTGGCGATACGACGTGCTACGTACAGTTAACATTGGATGGAGCACGACGGGAATCTTCCTCGGAAAGCGTTAGGCCCTAGAAAACGATGCAGGGCGTTGTTGCGCGTTCCATCAAGTAGAAAAATCCAATGCATGGGCGGGGCCACGCTGCCTGCTGCGCGCTGACAGTGCAGCCTATACATCATCACCATGGCACGACCTCTCCATACATCCTCCCCAATGCTAGCATGTTCGCGATCTCAAACTTTCATGGCCACGCCCATGCGTGAATATTGTTACGTCACGGCGCGCACGATGACCATGGTGGATGCACGGCGCGCGCGTCTTCACAACAACGGCCCTTATTAGCCCGACAACGTACGGGAAATTATTTTAAATAAATAGCATAAGCTAGCATATCTCCGCTGATCTTCTTACGGTACACTTGGACGCATGCGATTGGAACTCTTGGATTGGAAGAGACCAGGGCTTAGTCTGTCACGTACGTGTAACCCGTAGAGCTGAATCTCATCAGGCTACTGATGAGCCCTGATTTGGCTAATTCAACGCCAAAAGAAATAATTTTTTTTTCTGAAGAACCAGCGGATAAGAGCATGCTAAGTATATATTAATAGAGAAGAAAAAGAGTTTTACAATAACAAAATATTTTTTTAAAAAAAAACTCATGAAGGAGGCAATAGCAAGACCACCACCACACATAAGTAATCTCAGAAGCAACCGTTGGATGCCACATAGAACAAGCAAAGTAAACTAGGAGGAGGCAATATGTTTTCCAGAACAATGCCTCCAAACGGAGAACAATATTCACAGATGTATTCAACACTAACAGGAGAACCACAGTTTTTCAATCAAACTCACAGAGAAAAAAGAGGCTCACAAGAATGCCCGCAATGAGGGACGTAATGCCAAGACGACACCATTGTCGCCCACGGTCAAGGATCTTGGCAGACAACCCCCATGCCCGAGCCCCAAAACCAGCCACATCGTGACTTGAGGTAGCCAAGAGCCGTAGCAACTGCAAGGCTCCGCTGGTAGGAGATCGTTGTGGTATCGACGAGGTCACAGACATGTGTGAACTGTCACCGCCACGCCAGTCCACAAAGGAAATAATAAACGTATTGATCTGCGAGGTCAGTGATCTCAAACTTTCATGGCCATGCCCATGCATGCATATATCGTTACGTCACGGCTCGATCGCACCATGACCATAGCGGATGCACCGCGCGCACGTCTTTACAACTGCCCTTTATTAGCCCGACGGGAAAACATATAGTATAGCATAAACATATCTCCGCTGATCGATCTTCTTTTATGCACTTGGATCGATGGCATATGCAATTGGGACACTTGGAAGAGACCACGGCTTAGTTTGTCACGTGTAACCCCTAGAGTTGATCGAATCTCATCAGCTTACTGATGATGAGCCCTGTTTCATCACCAGAAGAAATAATGAAACTTATTGACCTTCGATTGCAATGCATATGGTCGTCGTCGATCATGTCAAAAGGTATTTATCAATGTAGTATACAAACATTGCAGGAGCAGGACCTTCGATTGCCGCACTTTTCTATTTGACGAGCTGCGCAGCCCCATGCGGCCGCGGATGGGCGACGGCCACGTACACCGCATCCCCCATTTGTTTTGGACCCCAGACGGGCAGAGACCTGCCGGACAGCGCGAGCAGATACTCCACCCTTTTCCTAACTGCTGACAGCCAAGCAGCACCAGCAGCCCAGACAAATCGAAACATCGCACACGCATGCGCACCGCGACACGACACGGACCGCCAGCGAGTTTGGTGACAGCACCGGCTGGGAACGGACGCCGCCGCGCCGAGTTGGTGTGCGACCCCCCCTGGCACCTGGCCGTCCGCGGCTCGCCAGGGCTAGGCGGCTAGCTAGCTGGAGTCCGGGCGGGCGGGCGGGCCATCGATCGGTCTCCCCCACTACGTTCCCATCCCATGCGTGCATTGACCAGCCGCCCGCCCGCGCGTCGTCGGTACGTGATCTGGTGGACGCTTCGCGCCCGCTTTGGCTTTGGGTAGTACTACATGTGGTGCGCGCGGCAGGTGCGTGCGAACACGTTCCGGTCGGCGTACGGCTCCGCGCGCCCGTGCGCGCGTCGGCGGTTCCGCTTGCCCCCCACCTAAACACGGACCGGGCGCCGAGGACTTGGGCGCCGCCGCTTAATGGGGGTGGAGCGCACCAGCGTGGTACACCGACGCCGGCGCAGGAGTTGGGCCAGCGGAAGGAGAGGGGGAGCGCGCCCAACGGTCCGATTTGAAGCCGAGTTTAATTTTCAGCCACGGGCCGGCGAGATTACCTGTCATCTGTCAAGCAACTGCAAAAAGCGTTGAAAATTTAGAGGGCGTAACCCCAGGCGGGACTGGAAATTGCGCCTTCTTTTGGACTTGGTGCTCGCCCGCGTTGAATGCAGGGCAAAGGACTGACTCCGTGCCGTGTCACGGCTGTGTGTGTGAGTGAGTGAGTGAGTCCTGGCTCTTGGCCTGGCTTCTGGCTAAGCTGTGTGTCCAGCTCCTGCTATACACATTCTTGGCTTCTATTTGAAGCAAGTCCCTTTCTGCCGTAAAGAAAAGGGACGACGGGCAAAGGCAGATAAACAATTCTTCTTCTTCTTCTTCTTCTTTTTTTACATAGACAGACCCCCGCTGCACACTTTGGGAGCAATTGCGGGGCGAAATGCAAAAGGGCGTCAAGAACAATCTAGGGTTCGAGGAGGCTAGCTACAGCCTTACAGGTGTCTGTCTGATCATCTGCGGTGGATGCTGATTTTACCGTTTTGATAATAACGAGTAGTAGGTGCCAGTAATGTAGAAAGCGACCCACGTTCAGTATGGAATCGGAGAAAAAAATTGCCCAGGAAAGTGACAGCCTCGCTCTAGGGTCGCGTTCGTCATCGTCACAGCCTCACAGGCTCTCCCGGCCGGGCGCGTCTCGTCTCGAGTTGCTGGGCCACGTCGCCCATAGTTTCCAGCGCTATTGTTGAGTGTAGTAGCAGCAGTGCTTTCTTGTTCTGCCCTTCAGGCTATCAGGTCACAGCTTTGCCTGGGTTAAATCGCGGCGGGTCACTTGAGCAGTTGACCCAGCTCTCTGCTCGGTGCTTGCCTCGCGTGCCACTCACCGCCATCTCCGTGACTAATTCCAAGGCCTTGCATCGCACCCTGGCTGAAGGCTCACTGCCTCACTGTGAATGAATACTGAACCCCAGATCGATGCAGAATTTCAGAACGCTAATCAAGTCATTATAAATGTCTTCAAAAAGTCTCCATGTTTTTTTCCATAATTCAACAAATAAGCGTCAGGAAATTTTTTGGTGTGATGACAGCGCCGCTTGTTTATCTCGCAGCCAAAGACTCAAAGAGAAAGAAGCGGAGGGAAGCTTGCGGCACCGTTTGTGCCTATAAAAAGTCCTACCAACTGCGCGCCCTGTTGAGGAGAGAGACCCATAGCGCTCCATTCTAAAGGCGTGTAGCCGAAGCCCTCCTCCCCCTCCTGTAGCTGATCTCCTCCTGCTCTGCTCACCCGCTGCCTGCCTCCCCCCTGCTCGGCGATCGAGCTCGCGGCGGCGCGCGGCATTCTCCGGCAATGGGGTGCAAGGCGTGCGACAAGCCCAAGCCCAACTACCGCAAGGGCCTGTGGTCGCCGGAGGAGGACCAGAAGCTCCGGGACTACATCCTCCTCCACGGCCACGGCTGCTGGAGCGCGCTCCCCGCCAAAGCCGGTAAGACCGACCAACGATTCGCCGCCGCCGCGTGCGTCTGCATTCCTGTCGAGTGTGGGAGGAGCGGAATTGAGGTGGTTCGGGTGCATTGCGTCCGAAATTCAGAACCCCACCAGTGCCAATTGCCAATTTCTGAGGGCGAGAACATAGCCGTGCTGTTACCTGAAGGAATTCTTCTGTTAAAATGAACATCATTCAGGACTAAGGAGCGCTCCTGCTGTTTTTTTTTTAATTTTAATATAAATGAATTCCTCTGGCCGGCTCACTCTCGAGTCCTGACTGGCCGTTACGTTTCGTCGCACGCAAGTAGTTTAATTTTGTTTTTGAGCATGAGCAGTAGTTTAATTTCATCTGATCATATAAACAAATGTGCATGCATTGGTCTGAGAATTAAATTGCGGAATTCTGTCTGTGGCGTCGGCATGCAGGGCTGCACCGGAACGGCAAGAGCTGCAGGCTGCGGTGGATCAACTACCTCCGGCCGGGCCTGAAGCACGGCACGTTCTCGCCGGAGGAGGAGGAGACGGTGATGAGCCTCCACGCCACGCTCGGCAACAAGTAAGCACCACCATATCCCAACCGCGCACAGTACTGCTGCTTGACACCGTCGGTCTAGTCCTTGTTCGCAAATGATTGAGACGACACACAGTTCTCCACGTTGCCCTGCCTGCCCTCTCGCTTTTGCTGCCATAATTTTCTCCACACTGCTGCTATGCTACGTAGCCGCTGCTATCCCTATCCTTGCATTTGTCCCCGTCCCTGCTCCGCTCCGCTGCTCGGCACGGCAGGCAGCGCCGAGCTGGCGGCCGCTTCTGGAACACGCAGAACCGATCGGAAAAAAACGCGGGGGAGTAGTATTATCGAAAGGGAAACCGGTGACGATGGCCGCCGAGACCTTTTCCGTAGTGGAGTCGTCGATGCTGACGTGCACGCTCCACGACGCTGCACATTCGAATTTCGGAGGAGATTTTTTTTTTCACCCCCCGCTCCGAGGGCACGTTGCGATGATTAGAATGTTTTTCCCCCCCTTTGGCGCAATATGTATATATATTTGTTTATTATTATTACTGGATGGAAAAAAGGTGTGGACCTGCTTTAGTGGCGCAACAGGGACAAGTTGGGCCGGCTAAATAATGAGAGCTTATAGAAACGCTAAATGCCATACAGATACAGTAGAGTTGCGTCCGGCAACAAGTTATCTCAAAGCCATTTTGCCCTCTCTTTTTTTTTTTATTTTTTGTACAGTACTCCGTAGTATAGTATCGTTTTTGGGCCATTGTACAGGGAATCGGATTAGCAACAACAGTCGTCCTTTCAATATATGTAGTGTAGCACAAGCACACAGGGATGATCCGATAACATGCCGTCGACTACTTGGACCAATCCGTGTCGCCCTGCGAGTTAATGAAGAACAGCTGCTTTGACAAATCCGAACTGGCACGTAGCACAGCTAGTTGGCTCACGAGAAGATGAGATTCTTTATCGGGGGCCTTCGCAATTATGCCCACCCAAAAAAATCAAAGGCCCCGTAGGGTGGCCCCACGTGAATAGACTACGTACACGCTTGTCACTTTCGACCGAGCGACACATTTTTTCTTTAGCCATCGGCACACACGGGGAAAAAGGCCGGAGGAAACCTCAGCTCGTATTGCAAAAGGTTGGGGTTTCCACTAACCCCACCGACAGAAACGGGGAGGAGCTTGGGTGAACCGCAAGGCTAGCGTGCGTGCGTGACATGCGACACTTTTTCCCCCCCACAAGTCCAACGGAGCTAGTATAGCTAGCGGCATGGTTTATTGACGCCGATTTTGTGCTGCAGGTGGTCTAGGATCGCACGGCACTTGCCTGGCAGGACCGACAACGAGGTCAAGAACCACTGGAACTCGTACCTCAAGAAGAGGGTGGAGGGCAAGGAGGGACGACCGAGCACGCCTGCGCCGGCGGCAGCCACCGATTCGGGCACTGATTCAGACGACTCGCATTGCGTCAAGCCCGGGGACGGCGGCGCGGCGCAGGAGGCGCCGGCGGACTCCGGCTCGTCGGAGCCGCGCGAGTCGTCGTCGGCCGACTCGAGCTGCCTGACGGACCCGCCCGCCGCCTGCAGGCCCCACGCGCTCGTGGCAGCGCCCAAGGTCATGTTCGCGGACTGGCTGGACACGGACTACTACATGGGCTGTGGTGGTGGTGGTGGTGGTGGTGGCCCGCCTCCTGCCGTGGCAGCACCTGGTCTGGGCGCTGCTGCCGCTGCGGGCGTGGATCGCGATCAGCAGCATCAGGTGATGAGCCAGGGGTCCGTGCAGCAGGTGGATGGGCCATCCGGTGTCGATGTGTCGTCCCTGCACGGGTTCGGTGACAGCGGCGCCAGCTGCTGGGAGTTCCAGGAGAACTTCGACGACGGCATCGATGATCAGTTGCAGACGGCCGGCTTCTGCGACCTGCTCTCCATGAGCGACTACTTCGGCCTCAACTAGTCAAGCTCGTTCAGTCTGGTTGGTGAAGGATCGTCGTTGGTGAAAGGATTTGGGTTTTTTTTATTTAATTTTAAACTTTGTTAGAAGTTTCGATGAAAGGCTTGCTTGTGATTGTAAATTATTGTCGTGTACGTATAGATATATAGAGGAATTTAAAAAGTAGATATAAAAGTCAAGGACCTACTACTACCGTGTAAAATGTTGTCGTGATTGTTGCGGTTCGCTTTGGAGAGAGTACAACAGCACCGACGGAAGGAAAAGAAAGAATTATAGTTATATTATAGGAATAGAAAATTCTGAGGAGTTGCACGCTTGCACCTAGCTATTGGGCTGCACAGTTTGTGTTTTCTTAATTCGAATGAGACATCATCTTTTTGTGTATTTATTTTTTCTTTGTTTTCCAACTGATGGACATGGAGTCAGGACTGATGGGATGGGAGCTCATTTATTGTTGCGATCATCTTCGCTAGCACTGTATTATCAAATGGAAACATCTACGCAAATCACACTTTCAGTTTCAGGGACCCGCTTTGAGGACACTATACCTTTTCTCTTTTCTCTCTATGTATCGTCGGCGCCGGGCTTAAGCCACTATCTTTTATGTTGTATGCATGTTATGTAGGAGTACAACTAGCAAATAAAGTGGCGTGTTATAATAGACCGTATTATAGCTTGTTGCATGCATGTGTGCCGACCGAACAGCTTGCGGCGAGAGCCAAACTGCTATTTTTTGCAAGAAAACTCTAAAGACCAACTATGAAGGGCTTCCGGAATGGTGAGTTGGCGTCATTGCGATGACGTCTTCGGAGGGGCTCCGTATAGGAGATCAAGAGTGATACTCTAGTCTCTGTCTTTGGGAGGAAACATGAAGATATCTTCGGGAGATCAAGACTCCACAGAACGGAAGGAATGTGCCATTCAAATTCATCTATGTTCATCCAACAATGTTATGCAAGGCGAGTGAAAACGAGGGGTGGCCACTAGGCAAGTCTGATTTATACTCTCACATGAGTTGGCGTGACGGGTGCAGCCCCCGCTCTCCTACTATGTTGCTCTTTGTACCCTCTGGTCTATCAGCGACGTCAAGGCTCCGTGACACCCACCCCATGACCGGCTGGAGGCATTATGAGGACAACCAGATTGTAGCCATGTGTCCCAGCTCGCCATCCAACAGGGACGACCGCCGCTGCATGCCCACGCCGCCGCCCGCCGCCACCAGCTATAAGAAAATGGCCTTGGGGAACCCAAGGATTTTGCCCATTGTACACCATTACACTTTCCTGATACATCTCTCTACCACATACCACCTCTCTCTTCTTCTGCACGTCGTCATCAGGGTTGATTAAAACCCACTCCATTTTGCTTGCACCACAGCGTTTGGAGCATTGGTGGCTCCTCCATGTGCCGACGCGTGTTTCTGCCTATCTTACAGAAAAGCCTTTCAGTTCTTTGCAAACTAACCCGCAGTCCACTAAATCACACCTAAAAGGTGACATTTTGCAGAGAGCCCCCCACCTGACCCGAACCCTAACCTCCTCCTGATTCCTCTCTCTCCTCTCCCAGGCGTCGATGCAGCTCGCGTATCACTGGGCGTGCCTCCCCGCTCGCCGCCGCCGCTCCTCCACCTCTTCCATGGTGTTCCTCCACCTAGCTTTCGAAAACTCATCTCCCCCACCTCCGCTCTATCTCTTTCCCTACTGTCTCCGTTCCCCTCTCTGTTGCTGGGAGACTGAGAGGTGGTGCGGGTGCTGCCGGCGAGCTGGAGCACGGTGGCATCCCATGGAGAACTAACCTCCAATGGATCCATGGATTGGAGGTGCCATTAGCTCCGAGGATCCACGACCAGATCCAAGATGCAAGACACCAAATCGGTGGAGAGGACGGCTGTAGCATCACACCAGATCTAGCAGTATCTAGGCTGCACAGACGCATTCTTCCCCAGGCATCACCGTCCTTGATTCTCCTCCAGGCCTTCGGTGTTGACGAGTTTCATAAGCTGCTGACCGCATCCCCCTGCTTCTCCATGCTACCAACACCACCCATAGCAAGGGTCTCCGTTATTGATCCACACATCTGTAACATCCCAGAATTTTACGTAAAACAAAAATATGAGCTTTTTAAAATTTTTCATGTAATCGTGTGAACCATATAGTTTTTAGGTTAAACTCGATCCTAACCCGCTAACAAATCGTGGCATACATGTAGATTTGTTTGTAGGCGAGTGCTTTTGTTCATGAGTCGATTTGGAGTTGAGTCTTAATTAGGGTTTAGAGTGCACAAATCCATAGCAAATCTTTGTGAACCTCTGTTGAGCCTATCTCAAAAGGCGAAGCGAATCCTTTCTCAAACTTTCGTTGGAGTACGTCTCAAACTCCTTTTGATCCTCTTTGAACTCATCCCAATCTCTCTTCACCTAAAACCCCTTGATATCTATTCCCAAAATAC
>Ga0182004_10005189_pt1 | contig 10603 bp, 6 predicted proteins | sample Sormic07211540_1_FD_120479 | JGI IMG/M metagenome (GOLD analysis project Ga0182004, IMG submission 120479) | Endophyte microbial communities from Sorghum bicolor roots, Mead, Nebraska, USA - 072115-40_1 MetaG | ecosystem: Host-associated > Plants > Roots > Unclassified | place: USA: Nebraska...
ACGAGGCCAACCCAGATCTCACACACGCCTGGGCCGTCCCTTGCACAATTAAACCATTCCAGGCCTGGGCCTAGCAAATAAAATGGGCCTGTCACCTGAGCAAATCTACTTACACCTAGAAACCATCCGTAGATGCTGGAATTGGACCAAAGGTTTGATCGGCAAAGTCGTTCGGCCCAGCACACCATCCGAAGGGGCCGGCCCCTACGGTCCCTACTCCCTACCCCGTTCGACACCCTCGTCTTCCCGCACGGGTCCGGGTCGTGGCGGGCGAGCCGCCCACTGGCCGACGCCGAGTTCAATCGCTAGGGTGAAGTGAATCAAGGCTGCCGGGGCCGACCGGCGACCTCGCCGCTGGCCCTACACCGCTACACGAGATAGCACCTGTGCGGGGATTGTGTTGTGGCAGGAGGCCCCGAGGCCAGGTCGCGCCGCCTGCATGCCCCGCACCTTGCCAATGCGATGCAAATGCGTGGGGACCGCGATCGTCAAGGGCAGCGCCGCCACCATCAGCGACGCGGCCAAGCTACCTAGGTCCTAGGTAGGTGCCTGCGTGTTGTTTATAGCGGAGTATATGCGAGCCATATATGCGGTTCTAACTTCTAAGCTCGTGCGTGTTGATAGATGGCGGTTTAGAAAGTTGATGCCCCGATAGCGTTCTAGGAAATGCTTGAATATCGAAGCCTTTTGCCTATTTGTAGATTCAAATCTCACTGTCGTATATCATACATGTTCTCAGTGTTGTTAGTTTTGTTGGGGCTGTGCATATGGATACGTAGTGGGATAAGGCATTGGACTAATTTCTGTGTGGCTGCTGCCTGCTGGTGTACTCGTCGAACCAGTTCCTAGATTCTTCTATCTGAATTCATTCAGGGTGCTGTGATCGTGGTTCGACTTCAAACTTCAATAGGTTAATGGGGGTGAGATGTATACGATTCAGGCTTTGTTATAAATTGCACTAGTGTACTATAATACTATTAAGAATAGGTTGAAAATTGGAATTTATCAATACCACTAACCTGCTTAAGTTAGACACCTGTGTTGCATTCATTTTCTGTAGGAAGGAAGAATGAATGCTTTTAAATTTCAAAATGTTGGCATCTTATGCCTCACAAGAGGAGCATGATTACTTTCAAGTTTTCACCAAGCACAACTTTATAATCAGCAAACTGGTACAAGAGTTTTACATCACTCTTTAGTCTTTACTGTACAAGTATTCATTCATAGGGGACTATAACTTCACAGTACACACTACACACTATGGGCAGATAGGGTTCCCTGGTTTCTATAGCATAACTGATGATTTTCTCACAACCTATAGTTATTTACACATAAAACAAACATCTATATTCTGTAGCTCCTTTTATTTCTTACCCGAGCAATCATAATAACTTCTTAATACAACATCATATCAGGACATTTCCTTCAATACCTAAGATATCTAGTTCATGTAGCAGTAGTTCCTGTCTGGTGGTTCTTCACATGCATCCTTGACTCCTGAAAAAAAAAGTAAAGCCGTACTCCATAAGTTTATCTGAACAGTGACCATTTATGTTGCATTTGGATCTGAATAGCACTGAAACACAGCTCAGCTTTTATTTTGTACTAGCTTTGTGTATATGCATGCCTGCTAGTTTTGTTAAAACAGGCGGCTTGCCAATTGTCTACTTAACCATGACATTCAAATTATGTATATTTACAGCTGTCTCCTCATGGGGTACGAATGGTCCTGCTCTGTTTCAACTTTCAAGAGAGCATGTTACCTTTTGCAAAAGACACATAGGAGGAGTGGAATAAGTTCCTTTTTGCAATAAGTACCAGTGAAAAGGAGATACTAAAGTGCATGTCAGCTACAACCCCAGAAGTCTGGAACTGAAGTAGAGTACAAAATCTTTTTTTTTGGGTAGGGAGATTATTTGGTTAGGGTTAAAATCCCACGTAATTAAGTGACAATGTGACTCTAGGTGCCCAACAGTTGGAACAAGCGACAGGGCCAATTCCTGGGGGCCGTGTACAAACTGCAAACCAGCTTGTTCACAGAACAAGATTGGAGGATACTGCATGCATAATGGCCTGACTGAATCTCAAATATGTGTTGTCGTTATGGGTAAGTTGTTTGGTTTCTTTAATATTGCAAGCGCTCTAATGTTGCATTCAATCTAATGAGCAGAACAGTAAAGGAAATTTCTTTCAAAAAGCACAGTAAAGTAAATTACCATTGTTCTATATATAACACAGTGCTACCCTTCTAGGGCATGGTTTGAATGGCTGAAGTTTCCATTTGTTACCTTAGTTCCAAGCTCCCTGTGTGTTGTAGTTGGGGAATGGAACTCCGCCGGATTCAATGAGCGTGACATCATCATTAAGGATCTCATAATGGCGGCGAACTTCATCGGCTGTCTTGATGCCACCCATGGCACGGGCCACCTTGTGCCAGCGGTCAGGTGTGCCCTCACCATAGCAGGCTAGGGCCTCCTCGAACAGCTTGTTCTCCTTTTTGCTCCAGTTGGAATCAATGTTAACGTTGCGGGAAGAGTTCCTGGACCCAGACATCTTTGGTTTGGATTGTCTTTCTCAGAAACAGAACTAGTGCTGATGTTTTATGTGTAGACTCTTGTTAGATAGCTGGACTGAAGTTTTTAGCTCTTGCAAGCTCTGATGTTTTGATCTCGTTGTTGCTAGGGTGGCTACTATTTATAGGCGCTTGACGAGCGTGAACTGCTGTTCACGTTGCCATCCAGCCTGCAGTAGGCTCAAAGCTTGACAGGCTGCAGATTCTCATGTTTTGAACTCAGGATCCACTACAAGAGTAGTGTGTGCACTTGGGCATCATGGAAAGGGGAATCCCAATATCTTCTGTTCTGCGTATATAGGTATATTGGTGACCCTATTTGTTTTTCAAACCTTCAGGCATCGCGTTACATTCTCAATAGTCAGATATTCAGATATGGCATGTCTGCTTTAGTTTGAACTGTACAAATAACTTGGTGTAGGTTTAACCAAATGCAGTTGAGATGTTATTTTCTTTACAGCAGAAATGCTATTGGATCGTGAGTTCGTGACTAATTCATAACCTAATAGCAGCTGAAAATGGTTTCGTGAAAGTAAAATTTGAATTATATATAAAAGTTCAAAGTGTGATCTATCTGTGCCCTTTTTTCCTCAAAAAAGTGAGATGAGCATGGGATGCATTTTTCTTCTTGACTAAGAGGTTACTGGATTTTTTGGTAAAGTTACATTACATTTAGAACATGTCTAACAATGTATGTCGTGATTATGTCAAAAAAAATTGTGATTCTAATTGGCACTTTGTACAAGGGTCACACCATAAAGCATAAACAAATCTCCATGCAAACAAAAAAAATTAGTGAAGGCATTATTATTACATAGCATCCTGAAAATATACAAGGCCACAACTATAGGCTACCAACGTACTACCTCCATTCCAATATACTTGTGTCTAGATACATAGCAAATTTGATGTAACAAAAAAGTCAAAGCAACTTGTAATTTGTAACGGAGGAAGTATGTATCAGTGTATCACTGGAATTATATGAGCCCCTGTTGCTTGCCATTTCATTTTTAGTGAACACACAGAAAGATTGTCACTTACTTTTACTAGTGCATAGAGGCCTTGTGTCCTATGATTGGAATCTGCTAGCTTTTTTAAATAAAAACAAGGTGTACATAACTAATTTAAGCAGTGCAACAGAACATCTTTTGTTTGACATTTTTCTGTTATTCAAATATTAGCGGGAACAAGGATTGATCTTAATTTTCTGGTCAGATTTCTACCATCATTTTTCCTCAAAAAAGGGAGGAACATGCAGACTACAATGAAAATAGATATGAAAGATTATTCTCAAATTAAGGCATTGGGTCTACCATCACAATCAAGGAACCTTTTTGTCTCTTCAAATCACAGGGTATATATGGTGGTGACCATTATCTTGGTTCGAAGCAGTGGGTGTAGGTGATAGCTGGACGCATGCACTGGATTTCCATCTGTAGACGGCCCTGTACTACGGCATGGAGTTCTCTACACTGAAGGCCGGTGGCAAACTGAGAGCCATGGCAATGGTGTCATCATTCCGGAAGAACTGCAAAAGGATCTTAGCGATGGGATGGTAAAATCAGATGGCTTTGCAGTTTGCACCACTAAGGAGAATGATGTGATTTGTGAAACCATCGTTGGATGTAACTTGCTTCTCCTGTAAAGGATTGAGATATATTCTGCGCACCTGCATGACATCCTAGTAAACTAAACCAGGTAAAATACAGCCTACCGAGCAAATAACGGTATTTGGTTAGGCATAGGAGCTCTGTTGAACAACAGGAACTCTGATCCGAATGCAGTACCTGTGAATAATGTTCAAACTCTTTGAGTCTTGATTGTAATACATACTACACTCCTTGTTCTTGCAAGGTGATTACTGGAAGGTTGACGACAATAACGATTCGAGAATAGAAACCCAAAATTTACCAAATCTTTTGTACTCTTGAAGTTCTCTTGGTCTGAACAGTACACATGGGGCTGGGCAGAAGCAGAATATGTGCTAAAGCTTGGACTGGACCTGGACCAACGAATTATTTCTTCGGTCGGTTGCCAGGACCTTGGAAATGAGAATTGCATTTGTTCTTTGACCTTTGAATCTCAAGAATGATGTCGACCGCTCATTGTTTTTTCTTAAAGTCTAGTCACTTATTAATTAGTATTCACTATTAATAAATTGATTAGACATTGCCACAGCCCACAGTCTCTAGACAATAGGCTACCGATTTTTAGTTTGACATAGCATGTAAGTGTGTCCTTTGTCCTTTGTTTTTGGTTCAGTAATTAAATAGTTTAAACTATTATATTTAAGTATTTTTTACCTTTGATGTGAGGGAGTAGGGGAAGGATACAGGTCATTGATTTTTAGTGTTGATGGGCAGCAACCAATTAGGAATATGTATCTCAGGTATCCTGATTAAAAGTTCTCTACGGTTTTTACTTGATACTTGGTAAACCCACTCATTTCTATATCTTATAATGGGAAAGGCCCCCCCCTCCCCCCCCCCTTTCTCATTTGTAGATCTTATAACGGGAAAGCATTAATGTGAAAATGAGGTAATTATGCATCAACATAATCCATTTCTTAAACCAGCAGGTTCGAAACAAGCACGACATGTTCACTAACCCATTCTTTAAATCAAACATCCTCGATCAATCTTATTTGATTTTTGTTTTACAAATTTCACTCTCCAACTTTGACAGCTACTCTTGTAACTTCACAAAATGCATAATATTGTTATCTTTTTTGAAGAAAATATTATTACTCTTTTTCTTTGTGAAAGCATTTCTAAAGATGAACATGGTAACATATTTTTCAAATACCCAGTCCTAATAGTTCGGACATATGGATTGTCAAATTTTATATAGTATAGGCATATACCTAGCTAGATTGGCCTGTGCATTATTATTTGTTGAACTATGAACACCAATGGGATGTGGAAACTTAGGTCATTGGTAAGGAACAAGGAAACCACAACACCGGAACAACAAACAAGACTATTGAGAGTGAAAAATACCTAGCTGAAACCATCCCTCTTGTATAAAAATGGCTTCAACTAGGCATTTTGCACCCGTGAGCGTCCGAGCTTGTTCTTTCTTTTTTATTTTCGCTACCAGTGCTGAATGTGGCATCCCTTGGTGATTAACACTCTCATGTTTCTCTCCTAGATTTTTCATGTAACTAGGATGATAAAATTCTGACCACGTACCTTTAATTTTGTGGTAAACCAAGCTTGGTGGTCACCATTATTATTCATTCATCTGAGTCATGCCGTTCCCTGTTGGAATTGTGTAGCAGTTCTAGGCCGATCTAAGCTCTCATCGCAACCAAATTCAGTTTGAGTGCTAGGTGTTGTGACATATCTTTATATATTCCCAACTTTTCTTGAGTTACACTGGTTAGACCGTTAAAGTCCGTATCGAGAAACCCTTGTCACTAGTTCAGGTTTGGAAGCTGACACAACCTTCTGAAGGGCAAAATCAGGAGGCATCTCTCCTCCTGGTTTGAGTGCTAGTTTTTTTTTTCATAAAATGTGGGCTGTTGAGAATGTGCATAGCCAAACTATTACAACTTTACGCTCAATATATTTAAAGGTTCTAGGTTAGGCCCAATGCTATTATGTATGGCTGAGGCAGGGTTCGAACGTTTTCTCGACCTGCATATTAGGGGCTGTCTTACCTCTTGCAGGCCAATATTTTTTTTTTCTTATGGAGGTGTGATGATGCAATTAGATTTTCCACCAAAACACTACATGTTGCCCCCAATCTAATTTGATTTCCCAAATGTGTAAATAAGATATATCTGTATGGAGCAACTTATGTTTTGTTTTGAGACAGACGTTGATGATGAAAGCATCTTTTGAATTAGAACGCGTGATACCGATCGATTCCATGTTGGCAGGTAAAAGCGTGTAAACACCAATATATGGGGCCAAGGGGGTATATATGGATCTCACTATCTCCAATTTCCTTGGAAAAGGAATTTGACTTACCCCCCCTGCTCCTTGGTTGGCCACGGAGGCCATGGAATGCAGCCACATGAACATGATCAGCCAGCTCCTGGACGTTACAGAATCTTTCCGGCCGACGTGGAAGTGTTGGAGTCATCCGTAGATGCTGGGGTTGGACCAAAGGAACCCAAGTTGCGTCGTGGCGCAAGCACGCATGGACCAGTCGAGCCTCCGGTAGGAGAGGTAGATCTGCCTGCATGCGTCGAATATAATCTGTGTATGAATAAAGCGCTGCGCCGCTCACAAAGATACACGATTCCCTGTGATATTTGCAGCCCTCTCTGAGCTTTAGGTTTGTGGATGGAATCCGTTCTAAAGCAACGCATTCTTCTTGGAAGAACACAGTTCAGCAATGCCTTGAGCACCTTGAGCACACATGTGCTCAATCAATCAATCAGCTAACCTGCTACATGTTCCAGTTAGACGAGTAGTCTGTGTATTAATTAGTATCAGTGCATCCAAACAGAAGGTATGCGTAATCGCTTGGATTTCGAGTCCACTAGCAGATTGTGGTCTGCATCAACTGGATCCCAAATCTTCTGAAAAGGGAGCACAGCCTGTGGAGTGTGGATTCCTGGCGCCAAGTTGCAGGATCGGAATCCAGGTGGTCTCTGCATCAATTTATTTCCCAGATTTCAGCATACTATTTGCCTGAACTCTCCCTTTCCCTCGCTCGTCAAGAATGGCATCCCAATCCCGATGGGCAGATTCCCTCGGCAGATCAAATATACCCACCCTAGCTACCCTATCAACTTCATTCATTCGTCCAGGGCACGTACACGTAGGCGTAGCTAGGGTGTGTACTGTCTACTGTGTTTATCTTGTTATCTGATAGATAGACTGACACGCTCTCATCAGTGCAAAAATAACGACTGATACCGAAAGGCGATGTAATCGGAATATTAATTTTCAGGCGTAATCCCCAGATTCTGGCGTTCGACCGCGACCAAAAGTTACATATGATGTTGATGACAAGTGATGAAGCCGGGCAGCGGCCACAAAAGGCGAATTTTCGGCGTGTGGATATCCAGTCCGGTTGGGCTGTCCCGCACATATAAACCTTGTTCGTAATCTTTGTTGGGGGCCGGCCGCCGGCGGGCCGGTGGTGAACAAAAGGCTGGTCGCGTGCCTCGTCGCCTGCATGTAGGGTTCAAAATTTCGGCGAAATTTCGGTAGGCCGAAAGAAAATCTAAAATTTCATTATATACTAATACATGTGCTATATAACTTTAGACTCATATTTCTTATTGTTTATATTGCATATTATTCTATTCAATAGATGTGTAATCACTAATTTTTTTAAAGGAAAAACATACTTCATTTGCTAGTCTCTAAAAAATTTTGGCGAAATTTCAACCGAAAATTTCACGAAATTCGGTTATTTCGGTGGTGGCCGAAATTTTTGCGATACCGAAATTTAAAACCTTACCTGCATGCATTTGCTTGCGGCCGCCGCCACAGCAAGCATCTCCATCTCCAAGAGGCAGGGGGCAGGGGCATCTCCGGCGATCCTTTGGGGAGTAGCGCAAGAGGTGGTGCCGCCGCCGTGGTCGCGGTCGATGCATGTTGTTGTTGGCGAGGTCCCAAATGCGCCACGTTGGTGAATGAGCTACTAATATAAGAATGCATGCTGGCAGAGCTGATTGCAATAGCCAATAGGACTGCAGGACCAGGGACCCCGACCTCTGTAGCCTATAGATACCTGATTCTGCTGCAAGGTGCGGCATTGCGGTAGCGTGGACCCCTGCGGTGTCCTGGACATGGAAATGGAATCCCTAGACCGCAAGGTCGCCTTTGAGGACGATCGGATCACCTGAAAACGAGCACACGTACAAAAGATGTATTCTAGCTAGGGTCTTGTTTAGTTCCCAAAAAATTTTACAAAATTTTTCAGTTTTTCCGTCACATCAAATCTCTAGACGTATGCATAAAGTATTAAATATAGACGAAAATAAAAACTAATTACACAGTTTAGTTAAAATTGACGAGACGAATCTTTTGAGTCTAGTTAGTACATAATTGGATAATATTTGTCAAATACAAACGAAAATAGTACTATTCCTATTTTGTAAAAATTTTTGGAACTAAACAAAGCCTAGCTATAGCTTTAGCAGCACGCTCGGCTGCGCCAGGGCTCTAGGAGTGTAGGACGCGTTATACTAGCACACCACAGAACGCGTACTACACATATCGCTTCGTCTCAGAAGTCAAACTCTTTTAAACTTGGGTCTTATTTAGTTCACTCCAAAAAACTAAAAACTTTTTAAGATTTTCCGTCACATTGAATCTTGCGACACATACATGAAGCAGTAAATATAGACAAAAACAAAAACTAATTGCACAGTTTACTTATAAATCGCGAGATGAATCTTATAAGTAGTTAGTTCATAATTGAACAATAATTGACAAACAAAAACGAAAGTGCTACAGTACCCTAAACAAAAAAAATCAGAACTAAACAAGGCATTAAGGATATAGAAAATAATATTAAATGTTTATAACTCTAAATGCATCTTAACAAAAATATGTTCCAATATAAATCTAACGCACTTGTCGCACGTCATAAACATAATTATTTTTATATATTTAGTCAAACTTAATTTTTTACATATTTTTTTATATATTTGGTCAAACTTATTTTCTTTTTACTTTTTTTTGAAAAATAAAAAATATACATTTTTTATTTTAGAACGGAGAGAGTATGTGCGTGATTACTCTTGTTTGCTCCATTGGATTAGATGTTGTCCTTGACAAGCTAAGCCAACTATCATGGGTACATCAAGGATTTATTAGGGCACTCACAATGCAGACTCTATCATAGAGTCTAAAGTTATTTATTACCTCGAACAATGTAGACTTAGAGTCTAAATAAGACTTAGAGTCTTATTTTTTCTACATCTTTCTTCAATAAATATGCTGCCACATCAGTAAAATATCATAAATAATATGTAATTAATTGTCTTGGTCGACTCTGTGATAGAGTCTTGCATTGTGAGTACCCTTAGACTAGTCTCAATGCATAGTTTCATGGCACAGTTACCAAGACTATAAACTAGGTAACCGAGCCACAAGAGTTTCATGGGGATAAAACTCCTCTCTCATCTGATGAAACTCATTCATTTAATGACTCTGCCAAGTCAGCAATTTTGTTTACGTGGCACCCTATTTAATGTGCATGACACTCTCATGAAACATGCATTGAGACTAGCCTGAGTCGACACAAATAGCTAGCTAGATGATGATCATATAGAGCAATAAACAAAGAACAAGTAATGTAGTCAAGGGTTGTGTGAGCTATGAGAGAGTTGGGAGATCGTGCTAGACTAGCATTCTAGCGTCGTTAGTTGTTTGATCTCTCCTTGATAGCCAGCAGAAATCTTCTCATACTAGCTACTTGAGCATGAGGCACGCTCTTAGGGTTTGTTTGGGATAGCTCCACTAGCTCTAGATTTGCCAAAAACAACTCCACTCCATAAAAATTATCCAAACATTCTAGCTCTATCGAGTCTAGATTCACCAAAAACTTGGATCCGAGGGCAAGATCATCAATTTGGTAGATCTCCTAAGGGATGCTCCATCAAAGTCGAATGGGTGAAGTTAGGGAAAATTATCCATCATTGCCACCTGTTACATAAACATATAGTTTCGTTCTGTCTTTTCATGGTCTCTTTCCCTTCCTGTTGCGACCACCACATCCTCGACCCTCCTTGCTGCGCGTTCGACCATTGCTCCTCCACGGACACCTCGGCCGGTGAGCCGCCTTGGACAACATGAGCTTGCTCAACCCTATGCAAACCCTTGTGGCCACCGTGCACCCTCCTAGGCCCACGTGCCATGGCCAGCTGAAAGCCCTAGTTTGGTTTTGGATAATTGATGAAACCCTAGTACTAACCTCCATAATAAGTGTGTGTAGACCTAATGAGGTTGGTACATGCCAAGTGATGGAGCAAGTGATGATCATGGTGATGATGGTGATGACCACAAGATGATCAAGTGCTCAACTTGGAAAAGAAGAAAGAGAAAAACAAAACTCTATGGA
>Ga0182004_10005190_pt1 | contig 10601 bp, 13 predicted proteins | sample Sormic07211540_1_FD_120479 | JGI IMG/M metagenome (GOLD analysis project Ga0182004, IMG submission 120479) | Endophyte microbial communities from Sorghum bicolor roots, Mead, Nebraska, USA - 072115-40_1 MetaG | ecosystem: Host-associated > Plants > Roots > Unclassified | place: USA: Nebraska...
CACACACACACACACACACACACACACTGTTTTTATCTGTATGGCTGTATGGAACCTTCTACTCATAGGTGCCAAACCCAGAAGCAGGGCCCAAAATTCTCTGCAAAACACCATAGTCTTGGAATACGAATATCTAGCAACGAATATTTTAGCAGAAACAGGATCAATATTCTTCTGTCACATTGTTGATTGTTGCTATTAGGGCCCAAAATGAAAGTAAAATTATCAGCCCAGTTAAGCGTCTCTTACCCAGTCTCATTATTGGGCTCACCTGGCTGTGCTAATAGCACATTGGGCAGCAGCAGCAGCTGTTTATTTCTCTATAGAAGAACAGTGATTGCAGGTGTGCTTGCTGCTGCTGGAGCATGCTCTTCTGAGCAGGCAGATTGTTGCTCAAATGAGAGGATCTTGTATGGTTGGACCATCACCCAATGATTTCCTGCGGTAGCTTAACTTGGCCTGCTTGCTTTACTCTTTCACTGCCCTACTTTCATATTGGGCCCAAGTAGCAATAATGTTATAGATGGATGTTGTGACTGTTCTTAATAGAATATTTGTTGAGCGGTACAATATGCTATCCTTGTAATAGCTGAGTACAACAGTTGTTCCGAGCCCCTTTTGCATAGACAATCTGGAGCCCTGTTCTTCATGTCTGAATAGATTGGCAGCTTGAAAATCAGTAATATGCAGAGTTTTTTTTCCCTGAGAACTTGTATACACAGTTGTCTGCAAATGCCATGCATTACTATTCATGGTGGTCCCACATTTTACTTACTCTGATCTCGTGAATGAACAAATCAAGGTTTTAAATCATCATTTGATTACTTTGTATTCTCGCTCTGAATGCAGTTTGGGCCACTGGAAGGCGTGATCTTTGGCGACTATGGCAGTGATCTTGGTTCTGGTCCTAAAGTTCCTGGTAATTCATATATTGTACTCTAGTGTGATAGTTATTTATTTTTCTAGGACACATTTGACAGAATGGAAGTCTAGCACAATGGGGAATTTACTTGAAATCATTTTACCATCTATACATATTACCTTCTTTTCTGTTAGACAGTATACACAAATTCTTACTTGGACCATCTGTGGTGATTGGCTCTTCAGGTGACCCAGCCGGAGCTCGTGGAAAGCCAGGCAGTGGCTATGGCTACGGTGTTGGCGTCCGCGTGGACTCCCCACTGGGACCTCTACGGCTTGAGTACGCCTTCAATGATAAGCAAGCAAGCCGATTCCACTTTGGTGTTGGCTACAGAAATTAACCTGTAAATTGGTCACATTCAGATTCAACCTTGTTCTTCTAAGCATTTTGGGCTGGTAGAAACTAGAAACTAGTGCCATGCCTTCCATTTTTTGGCGATGCCAAAGCAAGTTTTGCTTAGGTCAGATTTCATTTTTTGTAACATATAGTTCCTTCACTTCTGTCGAGTGTTCTTCAGCTAGAGAAATTAAATGGACCCTTACTGGTAGATCATCCTACCTCTGATATCTGGAAGGCCCTGTAGTGGAACACAAGAAGGTACGAAGAAAGAGGGATGAATGCTGTTGTAATAGCATTGCACATTCCTAGCGCATTTATGCATGTGTATATGTGCTCTATAAAACTGAAGGAGCTGAGTAGAGGATTTGCCTTTTTGTCACATGGATGACATGATTTGTTCTGGCAATGAAAAAGGTTTCATTTGGTGGTACAGCATGGTTTCCAGAGTTCCCTTTAATACATGTATGTACATGCGCATCTGTAAGTTCTCTGACATGCATAGCAAATATGCAGTCTTTATGTGCGAGACATGATCTCAAATACTGTATACATGACTGTGTGACTTGGCCACTATAGCAAGGCCAACCTGTGGCCTGCTCTGTTCGCTTTATCTGTCGAATCTCTATCTAACAGTATTTTTCTCTTACAATAAATTAAATTAGTGAACAGTACTTTCAGTTATAGCTTATCAACCCAGCGATGTCAATCTGGCGCAGCCGGGCCCGTGTGAAACTGCACTATCGATAGCGGTGGGCGGTGGCTTGTAGATTTTGCGTTCTCAGTAGTTCTATGCATCTTTTATGCATGGGAGCGTAATTCCACCAGTGGATCTAGATGCATTGAGCTTGTTACAACTGGCGATACATGTCCGTAATGCCTTCAAGTTGTCACGACACGGTCTGACAGCAAATTTGGCTGTTACAGTGTTGGGTTGGGCAACTACAGTGTTGACAGCAAATTTGTCACATGGATGACATGATTTTCATTATGAATCACTAATATTCGGGGACTATGTTGTCTAGTCCCAAAACTTGAGTGATCTTTGGCAGCTTATATGTTTCTCAATTCAGATAAGGGAGATGTGTACCAGTTCAAACATAATTGTTCAGATAGAGGTGTTCATTGTGCCAATGCCGAAAGATGTCGCAACAAGCTTTGATCCGCGGGAACCCTTTTTTTTTAGAGCAAATCCGTGGGAACATTCGGGTTCCTGCTGTTGACCCAGTTTGGCGATGGGAGGACGAGGGTGACACCAAAGCTTGAGGGCTGATTCCGGAGGAACATGCCTGGCTTGCTATAACCCGTCACCCGTGATGAGGCAAATCTAATTTGGGGATAAATCATAAGGAAATCCTGGAAAATTCTTTTGTTCATTATAAACCAAGCTCCTAGTGATACCTATGTGTGCTTTAATGATTATAGAAATATGTTGCATGAATTGTGCATGGAAATGTTTTGCCCACTGGTATTAGTTCACCACAACTAAATTTTATAGAAGAAGGCTACACAATTTTATTTGAAGTAGGTAAAAATTTCCCTGAGTGATCATGTCTAGCATCAAATCTATGAGTAGAGAATATATTCAAGACAGCTCTTCATTTTTTTTTATTTTGCGAGACCCGGTTACAGAATTGTTGTTGTTAATCACGTTTCAAAAGTTTGACAACAACTCGTCTGAAATTTAAAAAAAAAGTAGCTGTGATCAATAGTAGTTCAAGTATTGTGACCAATCAGTTCACTATTCCCTTTGCCAAGTGTCAGCCCTGGAAAGGCCTCTTTTGATTAAAAGTTTTGCAAACTGAGAAAAATTTGATAGACAACTAATTAAATTATATGCAAATTTAGCGGATATGAGTTGGATTAATAGATCTTATTTTAATGTGACTTTGAAGAAATTAACATCTATCTTCGAGTTTTACATATAGACCTTGTTTACTTCCACCCAAAATCTAAAATTTTTCAAAATTTCCCGTCACATCGAATTTTTAAACGCATGCATGGAGTATTAAATATAGACGAAAATAAAAACTAATTGCACAATTTGGTCGGAATTGACGAGACAAATCTTTTGAGCCTAGTTAGTCTATATTTAGACAATAATTATCACAAACAAACGAAGTACTATAGTGTCGCGAAATTTTTTTCCTTCAGGAACTAAACGCCATAATAGAAGCTTCGTGTCAACTGATGAGAGAGAACTAGAAACGGAAACTGTTTAATTGGTGACTTGGTGTGTCCTAGTACCTCGAAGCTTTAATTGTCAGCCGACAGAGTACTACAGTACATTATTACTTTTTTTTCAATTATTTCATATCCACGACTAATCTGGCTATTACATCTGGGGAAATGCTGTTTCCCCCTCCTTTTAGTTTTTTTCATGGCAAAATGTACAATATCAATTGCAGCGCGCCAGTAGCCATTGTTCATGGTTTTGGTGTGTTGTTTCCTCTCCAGTAACACACACTCCTCCCAGAAATTAGGGTCTACTGACAAGCTCAGCTTCAGATGACCCTCCTAGTACCTGCAGCGCGATGCTACAAGCTTATCTCCTTTGGTAAGCTGACTTCCAAGAAGTACAAGCTGTCAATTAAAAAAACATGAATTAGGATTGCAATTGTAACAGAATAGTATGTACTGCCGTTAAAAGGCATGTATTGCAATTCAAGCTCTATTACATTAACATCAAGTTCAGCATCTTCGCAGCCCCATAGGACCATACTGTAATTGCCCCAATATATGCACTTTAGAAATGCGAATATTCATGACAGCTGCAGAGATTTCTGCCAATATGTTTTATCATTTAGATGACGATCTATGGCATAGGCAGGTTATTCTCTTTGCTGTGCCCTAGCACCTAGCACTAAAAACAACATAACTTGTACCATAGCTCATGCCAGCAAGCTTGTGACTTGTGAAAAAAAAACTAGTTGTTGCAGTGCACAGGTTATAAAAAAGCCACATAGGAGTCTCTTGCAGAAAGCAAATCCATATTGGTCATTATGACAGCATGTTTACTTAAGGAATCCCTTTACTTAATTTGAAGAATCAACCTACCTTGCAGACATGCAGGCCATGCCCACAAAAACAGCTTTGACAGCTTGCTTCTGGCCACAATAGTCAAATGCAAGAGGTAGCATTTCATGCAAAGTGAGGAAAGCCATGACACCACCAACTGCACAAAGGAGAGTACTCAGATATGGAAACAAAACAAGTATTCAATTTACAAACGGACTGACCAGATCCAAGTAGGCCTTCAAGAATGTCAGGATTCAAACTGCTTGGAAACAAGAAAGCTGTAGTAACCAAAATCACATCAGTGCTAAATAAGGTACCATATCATTAGACAGAGAAAATAGATAGATTTGGGTCTAGTTTCTGTCTGAAGGACACAACTACAATAGGAGGGTTCATGAAGTAGCATACCTACAGCAATAACCCCTAGTGGCTCGGCCAAACCAGAGCCGGCTGCCACAACAAATGCCTGCTTTTTGCTGTGACATTAAAAAACATAGAAATGTCATCTACATAACCAAAAGCCCAATAAATACAAGAATGGTTAAAATAATTAAAAAAAATCGACCTGCGGGGGTTAAGACAGCCCCCAGCATTGTATTAAGAAGATCTTCTCACACAGGATGAGAAAACCCCCGAACCCCTGCCCACCCATATACAACGGCACCGTAGTCCATGTGAGAACAACCATGACCGGGCCAGGCCTTAGACCTGTGCTTTGGCATGCAGACGAGGGGATTGAGCCACCAAAACCAACTCAGCTAGAGGCCCATTCACAGAATGGTTAAAATATTATGAGCAAGCATTACGAACAAAAGAAGGAAACGTTAGCTAGCATCTACCTTCTTTCTATAAGTAGTTCAAGTTCTCAACTTGTACAACATGCATATCTCACACTCATGGCAGGTTTTTTTTTTTTGAAAACACATGGAGAGCTGTGTTTCATTGTATTATAGAGATGAAACATTCATGACATATTTGAACAGATGATATTTTAGGATTTATTTTAGAGAAACTTTTTGCCCGCAAATTAGATATATTCAATGCTAGATTCATCTCTGAAGGCTGCCATGAAAAATAAATTTCATTCATCACCAATCTCTGCATGGGATAACAAGTACCTTTTGGTAGCAAAATAGATTGGAAGAGCTACAGCAACCCCCTGAAAAGGCAAGAAAGTGGTAAGTCATCTTTTTTTTTATCAAACACGCAGGATAGGAGACCTGTCTATCATTATATTGAGAAGGAAATGGAGTCTAGACCAAAGTGATAAGTACTTAGTATATGGAACTGAGCAAAATGAACCAAACTGGATGAAACTCAAACATATCCAAATAAAAGATACAAATATACAGAAGAAAATAACCTGAATGGCATACATAATATATATGCCAACGTATCCCCACTGCCCAGTTACCATTTTTATGCACATAGCATATATTCTCCTCACAAAATGAAATTCTTTAATTCCTCAGCTGTATGTTGCACCATTTAAAGTTTAAATTATATTACATTCTGCTAAGTGCTAACACTATGTAGACACATATTCTTTTTAATACTGCTTCAGATGCTACCTGATTCTAGCAAATCTCATGAAGTTGAAACTAAAAGAAATGGATAAAAAGGATTATCAGATACCCAGCAAAATTTCAGAGGGTGGTTGAGCCATTTTGCCACGATATACATTAATTTGGCATATAAAGGTAATCACAAGAATTTGGCATTCATATTGACCATAGAATTTCGAAGCTTTAGAACAAAGATAAAATTTGTGCCATTTGAATCTTACTGCATGCACAAAAGCATCCAAGAGCTATCATAGGTGCCAATAATTCAAACTTGAGATAATCTTTCTCATTTAATGGCAAAAGCTTAATAATCGATTTTTGTACCTCTGGTATGTTATGTAAAGCAATAGCAACAGCCAAGTTCAGACCCACATGAAGACCCTGCAGTTTTTTATTGTGACAAAAAGAAATCAAAGCAAGCACAAAACAATCATAATAAATAAGAACACTTGGAACACAACATGAGGTTTAGGATGGAGCCCTTCAAGAACTAACAAAGCTAGGCACAAGCAGGCAAGCAGCAACAAGTCCTACAGTTCTCTGTTTAAAGAAAATGCAGGGGACAATGAATCCCACTTAGAGTGTGTTCCTGGAGTACAGATCAGTAGATCACAAAGCTCAGAAGGGATGGTGATTCCTCAGACTTTCCATCCCAAGGCAATGGGTGCCTGTGACTTCTACATACTTGATAGGAGATTTTATTTGTTCATAAATCTACCCATCCTATAAAAAATGCAGGCATAGGGTATTGACAATTTATGTAAGACTAGAAAATTGCAAGATGGAAGCTTATCGTAAATAATGACAAGATAATATAATACTCATTAAAATGGATGGTTGAAATAAAGGATAGAAGAGAGCTGAATTTCAATAAAAGTAAATAACAGAGAGTATCACCTAATTAAACTGTTAAGAACAAAGTATTTGGAGAACGAACTAAAGGAACAACTGTTGCTTCAGTTATTAATTAATGGTTTAGTCATTTGAGCTATTATACTGACATATATACACAAGCAGAAACATTCTAGAATACATTTCAATCTGCACATTGATGAATAACAGGGAGAGTATCACTAGTTCAACCATTTAAGAACTAATTAAATAGATAAGTGACCAAAGAAAAGAGTGTTATTTCAGTAATTCAATGGGTGGTTAGACAGTTAGCAATATATGAGCTACAATGCTGGCATAACTGTACTAAGGCATTACCTTGACAGATCCAAGAAATACAGCCATTCCCTCTGGAATATTATGCAAGACAATTCCTGCAATAAGAGTATTTGGCCATTCAAACGAAGCAATTGCCAGAAGATACGGCAAGAAATGAAACAGTCCAAATAATGCCATCCAAATTTCGAAAATAATATCAACCAGGTGCATTTGCTGTTTACTGGTTCAATAAGGGAACTGAAGGATTTCAGAAGGAATCCATGTTTCTTACCAACAGCAGTGATAATACCACTGAAAAACACTTGCCGGCGATGTTTTCTCATTATATCTTTACCTGTTCCAGCATCATCAGCCTGCTTTCCTCAAGCCAAACAAAGAGAACTAAATTCTGTTCAGCTTTCCTATTTTAGTGAGCAAAACAGATTGATGTGGTGCTATAAGAAAATCATTAAGGCCTGTTCATTCCAACCTTTTTCTCGCTTGGATCAGCTGGTGGCGAAAAATTTGGCTCTGGAATAAACTTAATAATGAAACCAAAGAAAAGAACTCCTGCAAAAAACTGCAGTCGCTCCTTGTTATATGGACAGACGGGCACTAGATGAGCATGGATTCAAGAACTTTAAGCACGTTATGACTCACCCAGAGGTTCCCCTTCAAGAAGCCAATAGAATTCAGGGCATTGTGTGCCAAGTCTAGAAAGGAAATGCTGAGCATAAGTCCAGCAGCAAAACCCTGCAGTCAGTTTGAACAGCATATAGAGCCTTAGCGGATAAACAACCTACTCTAAGAGGATATTTGAAGTTAATTGATAAATTTTTCACCTGTAGAAGCCCGAGCACTTTAAGGTTAGGGGCAGGATTCAAAACCACAAACAGCGCACCTGAAACAGAGAATTCAAACCTAGCTTAAGTGGGTGAAGTTCCTAAAATAAAAACTCAAATGCAACAACAAGTCGAGTCACAATTACAATTTGATCAACAAGCTAGTAAGGCTGGGCATCCTGAGGTAGTTTATCAAATCACCATGGCGACACATATACCAAAAGTAGGTACAGCGTGGAATAGGTTTTAGGTATATGTAAGATTTAACCAAGCAAGAGTAGTCCTAAACTGAAGCAACTGTGCTTCTTGGGTTCCCATTCAAAACTTGAAAAATAGCAAATTAATTTTACATGTGGAGGATCGATTTCCAATCAACTGATAGTGAGTGATTAAAACCATATGGTAAGGCGTTCCACAATTTTATATTGCTAACAACAGAGACAACAGGGGGTTTACTTGATATCGACACCGGAATTATGGTTATGCTAGACTGCTAAGGCCAGAACCGATCAGTACGAGAAACGCCTAGGCATGCGGAACACTTAAATCGCGTCGAGCACAGCGACTGCAACGAGTGGGTTCCCGCTAGTATGCAAACCCTAGAAACCGCAGCGAACCACAGCACGGCGGCAAGCAAGCGGAAATTCAGCAACGCAGAGGCGAGAGTCCGGGGATGCCGTACCGAGGGCGGTGCTGAGGCCGCCGACGAGCGAGAGCCCGAGCGCCCTGTAGAAGACCTGCTGCTCCATTCGCCCGACGCAGCTCCCCCGTGCTAGGGTTTGGGCTTTGGGGATCGAGGAGGATTCCGGGGAGGAGGGAAGCGGCAAGCGAACTTGGCGTGAGCCTCCGCGAGGCGATGGCTGGCTCTGGCTGGCAGGCTGAGCGAGGGGAAGCGATTTTGACTTTATACTTGCAGAACTGATGAAAAGTGAAAACTGAAGGCGATGGCTCACGAGTGGGAATTTTTCACTTTTGGTTTTTGTTTGTCCCTCTTTGTTTGCATCGCACATGTGGTTTGGAAACGACTGATATGTGCGGCATGAATCATGATGCAAACCATAACTGCACCAACAATATTTTCTTTCCACATCGTTTGAATTAATTAATTCTGAAACGTCGTAGTACAACATATATCAATTGGAATGGAATAAAAAGGCATCGATTTGTTTTTTTTTTCTTTGATTTGATTGAAGCGAAAGGTATCTGATTCCAAAAAAAGGTGTATTGACTGAAATTTGGTCTGCTTATGTTGATTTGTTGTAACTTATATTATTCTTTCAAGTACTGTTGAAATAACGCTGAAAAAGGACGTGTATAGAATCACAAAATCATCAATTATATCACGAAATCAAACTGGGACCATAATATATTAGCATCGATCAGGCACGATTACAGAATAAACCCTTGACAATCCACACGATCATAAACGAACGAACGAACACATAATTAACCAAACGCAAACCACAGATTAAAAATAATAATTAGATTAATGTGCCTTAATTAATCGGATGAACCAAACACGATGCGGATCCCAAGTTTCCCGCCCTGCGCGCGCGGCCAGCGTAGGGCGTCGTCTCGTCGCTCAGTGGAGGTAGTAGGCAAGGAAGGAGGCGACGAGCGCCCCGGCGGCGGGCACGGCGGCGGCGGTGGCGCCGCTGGCGCCAGGGCCAGCCGCACCGCCGGCCGCGCCGGCGGGCGCGCCTGCCGCGCCTGCCTCGGAGGGCGCGGTCGCCTCGGTGGCGACCGAGGCCAGCACGGCGGTGGCCGAGGCGGCGGCGACGAGCGCGGCGACGAGGACCTTCTTCATCTCCATGGCGGCTGGTGGTGGTGGTGGCCGGACCGGATCGTCGCTTGCTGCTCCTGCTGCTGGATGAAGGAAATTAAGGGAAAGCCGACCTCGCCTCGCCTCGCGCTCGAGGAGATGTTATTAGTTTCGGTTTATTGGGTGGAATTGGGAGACACTGCGCGCTCGACGGCCGGCGTACCTGAGTGATCTCTCAATTGCTTCTCCTGCCTCGGGACGAGGCGCCGCTTTATAGGAGCTCTGCGGCCATGGCGCGAGCGGCCGCGAGCGAAGCTCTCGGCGGCGGTTGGTTCGCTGCGTGCCCCGGATTAGCCGGCCGTCGGTTGCTGCTTGCCGGAAATAGGATGGAGTAGCTGGTTGGTTTGCAGTTTTTGCAGCGTTGGAGTTGGGGGGATCCTAGGACTTCGGTGGATGTCCAGTATTTCCGGAAACACGCTACCCGTTCCATTTTCCAATTTATAGACGCAACTTTTTTTTCTTTTTGAAACTGACGCAATTTTTATTATTCGCATAGACATACGGTAATTTGCGTTCATAGTAAAAGATGGAGTATACGTATACCTTAGAACTAAAACGACCAAAAATTTGAATAATAATAATTGCATATATGTGTGCTATAGCCATCCGAAAATCTGTCTGTTGAAACTTTGTATGGACTAGTAGATATGCAAAAACATTTATACGCAATAAGTAATTAATGAAAGTTTCTAGTATAAAAGGTATAACAAATCCATTGTATGACAACATATCCAACTACACGTACCAAAGTTCACACTCATTTATTTAAAAAGAGTTATATGCACGTGCGACACGCACGTGTCTTTAGAATCTATTTTAAATGTAGTGAAAATATTAATTGTATTGTCAATATTTAATAAAGGTATATTTCTAGTTTAACAATTTAAAAACCTTTTCATCTTAGAGTGAGCCTAACATCTTTCTTTATTTTATGTCGGACAATTCAA
>Ga0182004_10005191_pt1 | contig 10600 bp, 10 predicted proteins | sample Sormic07211540_1_FD_120479 | JGI IMG/M metagenome (GOLD analysis project Ga0182004, IMG submission 120479) | Endophyte microbial communities from Sorghum bicolor roots, Mead, Nebraska, USA - 072115-40_1 MetaG | ecosystem: Host-associated > Plants > Roots > Unclassified | place: USA: Nebraska...
CATCTTAGTACTGGAGAAATGACATCTGTCTTTTGTAGTTCTGTTTTGAAGAACCAGGCCAGGTGACAGGCACTTATGAATTTGTCTTTTAATGTTGCCTTTGCATGCAACTCATTTTTTACTTGCAGATTTTATGAGGATTATACAAATACAAAATTATATTTTATGAGCTAAAATAACTTTGCTAGCCACAACTACTCAAGTTTCAGAACCATGGGTATCTTTTTTCACACATTTATGCCCTGAAATCCAAATAGTTGTATGGACACACCGGTTCATTTTTTCAGTATAATACACATAACCAATCTATGTTCATCCAGTATCCTTGGTGTATGTATTCTCTTAACATGGCACATAATTCCTCGAGTACATTGCTAATGAGGCCTTGTTTAGTTCCGAAAACTTTTTGGTTTTTGGTAGTGTAGCATTTTGTTTTTATTTGACAAACATTGTCCAATCATAGACTAACTAGGCTCAAAAGATTCGTCTCATGATTTACAGGTAAACTGTGTAATTAATTTTTGTTTTCGTCTATATTTAATACTCCATGCATGTGCCGCAAGATTCGATGTGACAGGGAATCTTGAAAAAAATTTGGTTTTTGGGGTGAACTAAACAAGGCCTGAATCATATCTTGGATTGGCTATTTTGCAAGTGTTCCAGCTAGTCAACAATAGTATCCCGTGCAAATTTTGCCTCTCCCGTTGCAACAGGCATGGAGCTAGTAGATCTAAACACAAACAAGAGCTTTTATGTTCACAGGTTATTCAGTTTTCAATGTAGGTTATGCCAAGAAAATTATTACCCTTCAAAAACCAAAGATTCCAATTAATTAGGCACTTCACAATGCAATGGGTTGGTGTTAGAATGTTGGTCATACATAGGGAAGATTCTGTTCACTTTCCAATGGAGATTATGCCAAGCAAATCATTATGCTTCAACGAAGAACAAAGATGCCAATTAAATTAGGCACTTCACAAGGCAATCGGCTGGTGTTAGGATATTGGTAATACAAAGGGAAGATTCTCAGTCAAGTTTTAGATTACAAGGTAACAGTAAGAAGCTGCCAGATTGCCTGCGTCTTGAAAACAAAAGCTGTGATCCAACAGACTGTTGTTTTTAAGATTTTGCATAGCAATATTCAGACTTCTGTTCTTCGGCATCAAACAGCTAAAACAAACAAACCAGAGCAGAGCCATTTTTAATCAATCCAGGGACGGACACGGTAAACAGACACATGTACACCCAACATTTTTTTGTCAAAAAAGGGTGGAAAATGAAAGTTTGTAGACAAGATACACGAAGAAAACATCTAAGTTTAGAGGCAAAGCAAAATACTCGTATACTACAATGGTATAATCAGATCCGAATACGGATAGCTTAAGGTAGGGTTTGGATGTTCGGTTTCGCACAGCAGGAACTGAAGAGAAAGAGTGGGCGTACCTATTGGGGGTCGTCGCCGGCGAAGGGCCAGAAGATGGGGACCTGGGCACTGGCCTAGGGGCTAGGGCGCCGGCGGCGGCGACACGCCGGCACAGGCGTTTCTTGCGGCGGGATGGGAGCTGGCAGAAGATGGGGAGGCGAGGTGAGTGGTGAGCGGCGGCGGTCAGGTGAGACGGGGAGGGACGAGTTGGGGGTCGTCGGAGGGCCGCGTGCTGGACTGCTGGTCAGCCGTCGGCGTGGGGGCGGCCAGGCGAGACGGATCGGGGCCAGGCCGCCAGGGTCGCGCTCGGACGCGGAGATCCTCGCAGAGAGGTATTGGTAAAAAAAAATTACAAAATTTTTCAAGATTTCTAATCACATCATGCAACATGTATAAAACATTCAATATTGGGCCTTGTTTAGTTATGAAAACTTTTTGGATTTAGCTACTGTAGCACTTTCATTTTTATTTGACAAACATTGTTCAATCATAGCATCTCCAAGGGTTTTGCATTTGAGGTTTGCATTTGAGTAATTTGTCAAAAAGCTTCAAAAGAGGTATCCAACAGTTTTGCATTTAGAGTTTGCAATTTGGGCAACTTGGCAAATGGGGAGTAAACTTGACAAAAATGTCAAGCTGTGGACGACTTTGCAAACCCAACGGCAATCGCGCGAGGAAAGCGCGCGCGCATGGAGACGTTCTATTTTTATCCTTTGCCAAGTTGAAATACCAATTCCCTTGGAGATGACCTATTTTTATCCTTTGCATTTTGTTATAGGAGTTTGCAAATAGCAACAAATGCCAAGTCAATTTGCCAAAGCCTTTGGAGATACTCTAACTAGGCTTAAAATATCGTCTCGTGATTTACAGACAAACTGTGCAATTAGTTTTTGTTTTTATCTATATTTAATGCTTCATGCATGTGCCGTAAGATTCGATGTGACGAGGAATCTTGAAAAGTTTTTAGTTTTTTGGTGGGAACTAAATAAAGCCTAGATAAAAAATAACTAATTATATAGTTTGTTTATAATTTGCGAGACGAATTTTTTGAGCCTAGCCAGTCCATAATTAGACAACAATTGTTAAATATAAACAAAAGTGCTACGATAGCCAAAACCAAAAGAATACCAACTAAACAGCCCCCTCCTAGTTGTTCTCCAACTTCCACCATCAAAAAAATCATCTACAAAGGCCTTGTTTAGTTTCCAAATAATTTTACAAAAATTTTCACATCTCGGTCACATCGAATCTTGCGGCACGTGTATTGAGTATTAAATATATATAAAAGAAATAACTAATTATACAGTTTAACTGTACTTTGCGAGACGAATCTTTTGAGCCTAGTTAGTCCATAATCAAATAATATTTGTCAAATACAAACGAAAGTGTTACAGTGCCTATTTTGCAAAAAAAAAAATTGGAACTAAATAAGGCCTTAGTTCGCGAAAAAAATTGAGTTTAGCTATTATAACACTTTCGTTTGCATTTGGCAATTATTATCCAACTATGGACGAATTAGGTTCAGAAGATTTGTCTCGCAAATTACAGGCAAATTGTATAGTTTTCCAAATGGACCGCCCGGCACGGCACGACACTATGTGGGCGTGTCGTGCCTGGTAGTGCCATCGTGCCTAAGTGGCAGCCCAGGCACGACACTATGGAGAGTAAACTGTGTCGTGCCGTGCCAGTAGGCACGGTGGCACACCAGTGCTCGTGCCAGCCCAGGCGCTATCACCTTTTTCATCAGCACAAATGCACAACTCAAATACAAAGTTAAGAAGTTGTTTTGTGTCTCAGTTCTTTAACAATAGCAAACACAGCAAACAGCCAAAACAGCAAACACAGAGTTAAGAAAATAGAAATATATTTGGAGTATGTTCAATGGTTGCCTCATTAAAAACCTGCTAGGTGAAAGTCACCCTTATGAGAAACCCTAGTCAGGAAAAAAATACAACCTAGCTTCATTAAAGTTCATCATTCTTATATCATTGTCCAACAGTCTAAGTCTAAATTCTCATATTATAGAGCCAAGTTCAAGGTAAATGTAAATACTAAACTAATAAAGATATGCTTCAAGCTTTAAGCTTCAAGTTCAAGCTCCCAGGTCCTAGCTGGCCAGCTGCAAAAGAAGAATAGAGTTAGCATTAGAACTTTAGAAGCACTGATTAGTTAGCAAAAGACTGCAAGGCTATTAGGGTTGTGATTTACCTTGGCGGTCGGGGCACTAATCAAGATAAAGTTCTTCAAATGTTTTCTCCAGCTCTAGATCCTCCACATTGTGCTACAGCCTTGCCTCTCCCAACTCTCAGTCCTTGACGCAAGTGAGCCACTCCACCGTCTCCGGCTTCAGCCTCCTCCGTTGCTCCTCAATGATCCTGCCAGTCATACTAAACGTAGATTCTGAAGATATGATAGACACAGGAGCAGTTAAAACATCTTTAGCCATGATGGACAATATTGGATATGTCAGTTTGTGCTCATGCCACCATTTCAAGATGTCAAATGAATCATCCAACTGGCTAACAGTGTCACAATCCAAGTATGAGACAAGTTTAGAAGATTTGCAAGCTATAGAAGTAGCAGCGTGCAGCAAAGCAATAGAAAATGTATCTCTAGACAGATTAAGAGAGGAATGCAGCAGTGAAGAACCCCCACTAGGTGTATCATTATTATAAATTTCATCCCAAGCAGACCTTTTCTTACCAGATAGGTTTTGAGGGACAATCCTCTTCAACCTAACAGCTCCATATTTCTCCTCATACTTATTGAAAATATCAGTAAGCCTAGCTCTAGTGCCAACCTGGTAAGCATAGTAGGGTTCATCAACTTCCTCAGCACTTTTGTGTGCAGGTTCATCAACTTCCTCAACACTTTTGCAAAACCCTTCATTTTAGCTCTAGGGTCCAAGATGAATGCAAAAGAATAGAGCAAAGGTATGTCCCTCCAGTATTTATTATACTTTTCTATCATAGGTTGAATCACATTTCTCAAGTGAATGTCATTACTATAATTGTTCAGGTGTATAGCAATCTTAACCAGATAATGAAGCATAAGTTGTAGGATAGTAAACACCAGACAATACAACAGTAGCACCATAGAACAGTTCAAGAAACACAAATATTTTTTCAGCAACAACCAATGTTCTTCAGTTATAAGCAACTCACTATTCTCACCTCTAGGATAATTGGCTTGTATGAAAGTAGTGAAAGGATCTTTGTGAGGAAGCAAACTCTTCAGCATTAGATATGTAGAGTTCCATCTTACATTTGGGACCCTTCTTGAACAGCTTCTTGAAGTCGAGCCACACATCAGAGGTACAGTGACATGACACCTGGTCGTCGGCGTTCTCATCTTGTTCACCGCCTTTGTCCTTTGCTCCATCAACATCGATCAGATCACCTGCTCCACCTCTAGATTCATGGCCGAAGAGCTCTTCTAGCTCCTCGTCGCCCATGCCATTGTCTTCATCTCATCCAGGGAGCTCACGCAACCTCTTAGACTCCTCATGGTACGTAGACATGGCGGCCTCGACTGTCTCTTCAGAGGGGGGCCAGGGGACATCGCCATTGGCCTTAAACGACTGCAAGGCTCGGAGTCAAGAAAAAGAAAAATGTCAGTAAGAAGAATAAGAAGATTAGAAGAACAAGTTAGGGTTAAGGTTAGTGATTTCTTACCTCACCGTCACTAGTGACGGAGAAGAAGCACAAAGCACATCCAGATCAGTGGATCTATACCAAATAAGCTCTACGAATTAGATGAAGCTCCACTCTAGAGAGCGAGATAGAGCAGAGCAGAGACAGAGAGAGAGATTGCGAGTGTGATAGAGAGAGAGCTCTTACCGACATCTTCGGAGCACCAGCTTTGCCAGAGGGTGAGAAGAAGTGGTGGGAATGGCGGTGGGTCAACGTCGCTCCTTGGAGTTGTCCTTGTCCTTTGCCATCAGAGTCGGAGAGAAGAACCACGGAGTATAGAAGAGAGAGACAAGAGTGACTGAGAGCGATGGGGGAGGAGGATAAATGATTTTGGGTTTGGCTGAGATAGGGAGAGCCAGTCGGCCGCTGTTTATATACCGCAGCGCCCCAATCCTTAATCCAACGGCTATAATCGATCAGAGGGGAGGGGATCCAGCAACCGTGGTTTGCTGAAGCCATGCCTAAGGCTGGCCAGGCCATTTTTCATGTTGTGCCTTGTGCTGGCCCATGGGCTCAATATGCGGCCTAGGCACAGGCACGGGGTCGGGTCGTGCCAAGCACGGGCACATACACTGTCAGGCCAGGCCGAGCTTGGGTCGTGCTTCTTCAGGCCGTGCCCGTGTCGGCCCATCAGGCCTGGCCCATTTGGAATTCTATAGCAAATTGTGTAATTAGTTTTTTTATCTTATATTTAATGCTTAATGCATGCGTTCAAGATTCGATGTGATGAAAATCTTAAAAAAATTTGGAAACTAAACTAGGCCAAAGATGACTTTTGCTCATCTAGATGAAGTCATGTATATGCTCAAACCTTCTTTTCTTGGCTTATTAGTAATATTTGGATTGTTCTATTAGATGGTACTCCCTACATCCCAATTTATAAGTAATTCCAAGAATTTTGGAGAGTCAAAGTATCTTAAATTTGACCAACATTATAGAAAAAATAGAAAGATTTATGATATCAAATAGATATTACTATAAAAATATAACTAACTAGGAGGATTCCCGCGCGTTACTGCAGGTATGAAGAAGGAATATAAATAGGTTAGAGTGCTAATCACTAAGAATTTGGAGATGTACATATATAGTTTTGGTAATGTAGCAATATATGTTGATAAATGATGTGGTTTGCTAATGCGAATAGCTTGAATGAAAATATAATGGTATGTGTTAGTGGATGTTGATGTGGACATTTTGCATAGCGAGATAGTTGAATGTGCTATGTACCAATGGGATGTTCTAGTGGATGTTGATGTGGACATTTTGCATGGCAAGAGAAATAGCTACGGGTTTATCTTTATAAGAGATATAGATAAAGAATCTAATGATACTTAGTATCATAAATGTTATTATATTACCATATAAGTTGGTCAAACTTGAGATGATTTGACTCTCCAAGATTCTTGGAATGACTTATAACTTAGGATCCGGGAGTATTTCTTTTTCATCTTTTCACGTTTTCTGAAAAATCATCTCTCTGGCAGTGTCCTTAATTTTTGTTTGTAATATGGTTTTGTGAAGAAGTAAATAAAAATAGCAAGAATATGCATATTACTTAGGCCCTGTTTGATTATACAGACTAAAGTTTAGTCCCTATCACACATGCATGAAGTATTAATTATACACTACTTATAAAACTAAAACACAAACTGAGACTAATTTATGAGATAAAATTTTTTAAGCCTAGTTAGTCCATAATTAATTATAGATAATCCATGATTGCTACAGTAAAAAATGCTAATGATGGATTAATTAGGCTTAATAAATTTATCTCATAGTAAAATATGCTAATAATAAATTTATCTCACTGACGTAATCTGTAATTTATTTTTTTATTCATATCCAAACACCCCATAGGCCACCCCATGTGACATCCACCTACTAAACTTTAGTCCCTACATTCAAACCACCCCTTAGCTTGGAACTAGTCAAGATAGTCCTGCCCCCCAATGATAAAAGAACTATCTTTGCCACATATCCATCTTTGCAACATTTCACTACAAGGGTTAGGCAGTCCAAGATATAGAGCCCAAGCTTCTAGTAAACCCTAAATACTTAGATGTCCACTATCCAATAGCACAACTGAACACATCAACATAGTAGATAGTTTTATCTGTGTCATGATTGACCTAAAAACCTCACTTTTTATAAACTTGATTTTGAGCCCAAGCATGGCTTCAGAGAATGATACAAGTATAAAAATAAGGATAGTGGCAAATTTCCCTCTTGCTAGGATGGTAAAATCGTACAAATAACTTGCAAAGCATATTATATTCAAATAAGTGCTAAAAAATTATAATATGATGGTTTCAGCTGTGAGGTACAACAGGATTCTGTTCTGGCCCCACCAAGCTAGCACCTTTGAGTCATCCTCTCAACTGATGTGATGTTAACTCATAACAAATATATATATACATTATGTTTCATAAATCATAAATATACTTCTTTAATGACTCATAACTAATGATCTTTACAAATCATTGAAATTTATATTAATAACCAGGACATAGAATTTATAAAACTTGTTATTTATAGATAAATTTATACATTTTTAACTTTATAGAAAAAATATAAAAATAACTTTTTATAGACATGTATTTATAGTATAATCATAGGAAATTGAAACATGTTAAGAAATGGGAAAGGTTAGTGTAGAGTGTAGACCAAAGGTGGTAACTACCTGTTGTTTGAGATTCCTTTCCAGTAAACAACAATTATATGGCTTAAGTATTAATATCTTCTTGAGGTTAACACTGCTACCTCATCTTAGATATCCGTTGTAAGCTGACATGGTGCAAGTTCTAAATAACCATTATGCCATTATAGTATTTGTAAGAGTGTAGTATGTGTCCTAAAATCATTATTTTAAATAGAATACAAAAGAGTTAATAAAAGATGCAATAAATACATGAGTTTCGACTTCACTTTATATTAAAAAATTTGTAGCAACTAATAAGATTACAATTTTAAAAGATAAGAATCTAGATTTATGCCATCATAAGGTACATATTGCAAGAAGAGCCAACGTAGATTAAGCTAGCATTTCAACTAAATGCATATTCAAAACACACATAGGTGACTTGTATAAAGAAGAAAATGAATATAGATAAAAAACATATAGATTAACCATTGATAAGCTTATTACAACTGAATAATGACTATAAAGTATATATTATGTGGATTAAGAAAAACATACTAATTAATATAAATAACTTAAATTAGTTTTGGTATTAAATAATAATATCTAGTTCTTGTGTCTCCTAAAATCATAGCCCATGCAGAAGTATAGTTGGACTACTATATATATTTGAGCATTTGGTGAGTATGTTTATTGTTTTTTTAAAAGGGCGGTAAAAGCTTTGTCGTGATTTCTATTAGATGAAGGAAAAAAGTAAGTGCCAGCCTAGTTTTTTTTTGAATGGAAACTGAGCCAGAAAAACCATAACTGAGGGGAGTGTCGTACTCAACCCAAACAACTCTGGAGGAACTAACACGACTCACACCACTACTTGCAGTGTGGTCGAAAACTACTCAACTAAACTCCGCTATTGAATGCTTCGGTGAACAACACAGAGCCAACTCAACTCAACTGGCAACTCAGCTTGGTCGAAACTCGACCTAACTAGAACCTGCACAACGAACAACTAGCCGAAAAATAACTTAGCAAAGAAAAAGAGAACAGAGAAGCCAAACACCCCTAGCGGAACCTTCAAAAGCACGAGCAGGACCAGGCAACAGGAAGGCAGTAGAGCACAACAAGAATGCCTCATGATGTCTTCAAGAAAGACACGGCGCAGAAGACGCTGACATTGCAAGACCGCAAGGGAAGGTTTTCACCTGCAAATCCAAGAATAGACGGGGGAAGAGGTACAAGAAGGACGCCTCCAATGAGAAAGCAACGTCCGCAGACGCCACCGTCCGGGCTTTCGCTATGACCTCTCACTCCTGCGCTACCACTGGCCTCCACGATAGAGACAGTCACAAAGGAAGGCGTCAGTGACGAACGCAGGCGTCCTCACCAACACCCGACGCCACCACGCATACCGAGCGTCCTCACAGCAAGCGCAACCACATGATGATACCCCTGACCAATCACAGTGATGGGTCACGAAGAGCCAGGTGGAGCTGCAGACCAACCATCCGAGAGAGGAGCCAGATGAAGCATGCTGAAGAGGTGGCCCATCGCTGGAACAAGCCGAAGCCGGCCAGCAGCAAGCCGAACAAGGGTTGCGGCAAGGAAGAAGGGGGGATGACCAGGGAAAGAAGGGGGCCAGGTAAGTCGAGGTAGAAGCTCCAGCCACCTTGCCTGCCAATCCAGCCCCTCGGCCACAGTCGACCGGCCCCCACGCGGCCCCGTCCGCCAAACTCGCCCATCCATTTTGTGCCACGTCGAAACCCTAGGTGTGCCTGCACCACCTCCTCGTCGCCAGAGCCGGATCTAGCGAGCGGGGAGCCAGATCCACCCACAAGGTGGCTGGATCTGGGCTGCCAGCCACCACCATGAAGAGCACGACGACAGCGCAGGTCTTAAGTGGGAGAGGAAGAGGGGTGGAGAGGAAGGGAGACGCTTGGCCGCCGCCATCCTTGCCCTCCACCGGAGCTCCGGCGGCGAGCTCCGGCAGTAGCCAAGATGGGAAGGGTGGAGGGAGGGACTCGAGTGTGGAGGCGACGGCGCCGCCCAAGTCGTCCTCAAGGGGGAGCAACGCAGGGGCCGTATCTAGGAAAAGAAGTTCCTAAGTTGAGTGTCTTTATTGTCTTCAACCTATTTTTTCTCAGCGGAAGCTCCAACACCTCTTGATCCATCATTAGACTATCTAGTGTAAAATAAAAGTTGTCCTGAGTCAATTTTGAGTGTCAAAATAAGGAAAAGATGCTCAAGCGCAGGTGTATGTTCATTGTTCATCTAGAAATTTACTTGTGCACGGCTTGTATATTTATCTCAAATCGAACCATGACTATATGTGACGCATGATATGACGATTAGCGTACCTTGATGCTTTCATATGATTGTACCGAACGATATTTTGATCGATTGAAATATACGCGCCAGCGAATATCGACCCCATGATATGGTCAAAGATTCCACAAACTAGACAACAATTCGTGCAACGACATAACATCTTTTTCGTCATCAGTATCTTTCGTTCCATTTCACAAGTAGCCAACGTTTCCGTAGCCCACTGGATTATATATATCTCACTACTGATCGATGAGACGAAAACGTCTCTATATATCTCACTCAGCTCAATCACTGCCAACATCCATGGCGTCTCATCACGCGAATGCGGTATACCAATTATTCATGGATGCGACAACCACACCTCTAGCACCATGGCAATGGCTACTCTTGCTCGTCGTCGCTTGCGTGCTGCTGCTGCTCACCTCCTCCCGCCGTCGTCCCCTCCGCCGCAGCAGCAACGACAAGGCCAGGCGGCAGCTCCCGCCGTCCCCTCCGGCGGCGCTTCCCATCATCGGCCACCTGCTC
>Ga0182004_10005192_pt1 | contig 10600 bp, 7 predicted proteins | sample Sormic07211540_1_FD_120479 | JGI IMG/M metagenome (GOLD analysis project Ga0182004, IMG submission 120479) | Endophyte microbial communities from Sorghum bicolor roots, Mead, Nebraska, USA - 072115-40_1 MetaG | ecosystem: Host-associated > Plants > Roots > Unclassified | place: USA: Nebraska...
ATCTTAAGAATGATGTGATTGTATTTTAGTTATCAAGACTTCTGTTTTTAGTTTAGATAATAAATCCTTTTCTTCTTTTGGGGAGTTCAGAAATAGCCAGAGCAACTCTTTTGAGCATAAACTATTGGTTTTAAAAAGATAAGAAAGAACTCTCGAGAAGATATATCAAGGGATTCCTTGTAACTCTTGGTAAGACCTAAATGTTGAATAATCATGGGGCCTAGCAAACCAAGGTCAGGATTAATGATCCCATGATATATTTGAGAAGGGTTTATAATATTATGTAGACATGGGCATAGCTTATAGATATTATGATAAGGTTTATGCTTTAAGCTTTTGCACATGGCATAAAGATAAATAGCAATAGTATTAAAAACATCCATAAGGATGAACACAAAAAATAATGAAGAGACTAGGATAAAAATAGGAAAAGATAAAAGTATAATACAAGATTAAGCTAAATTAAGTCAAAATCAACAAACCATTCCCCGACAACGGCGCCAAAAATGCTTGTTGGTATAAATTAACTGCACTCCACTTAAATAGATTTAAGTAGGATTATCCGCAAGCGCACAGATATCATACCAGTGTCACATTTTATCCAGAGGTTTTAAATATTGTATCCATAGGGAACAGTTGTGATGATGACAAAGTATATAGTCTTAACCCTACAATTAGGCTAGATCATATCAAGAAAAAGGAAATAGCTAATGCACTCTGGTTCCGATTACGGTAAACTTTGTATAATATCGTCTTATCGGGCAAGTAACCCCGAATAGGAGAAGAATCAGAGTAATCTCCTACCAGGCACCTATAAGCCTATGAGTCCTATCAACGGGAAGTGGACTACAAAGGAATCAACACAGCTATAAAGTCACCTACGCGAACTACCATTGTCCGGCTGATCAGGGACATCCACAAGTAAACCTAGCCTCGGCACCATGCCTACACTATGAAATACTACTTCAACCAAGTAATGACCAAGATCAAAGCACTCAATATGAGTTGTGAACCCAAAGAATGAATAAGAACAAGTTGCTTACTTAAACCAGAAGGGTAAGTACAAAAGTACCTCAGAACGTAGCTCCGGGCGAGGGAACTGAATCCAGAAGAATACAGCCACGAAGAAGCGTCGACATGCCGAAACTCCTCTAGAATCTCTACTCCTCTACTTAATCTCTCTAATCTCTAAACAAGACTAGATCTAGAAGAACTAGTCTCTCCTAATTGCTACATCTAGATGAACTAGATCTAGATAAACTAGAACTAGATCAACTAGAGGGACCCTAATCCTAATTATGTAGAGAATATGAAGCACCGGGGTGTAGAATGCCTCTTGGGGGAGCCTTGGGTATCATTATACAGGCCGAGGTGGAGTAGGGGGGTAAGGAACTGCCACGTCAGCGATCCGTGTCTTCATCTTGTGTGCATCGTTGGATCAAACCAACTTAAAATCGACGGAGGGATACTTTGCTTGGCTTCTAAGGATGCGTGGGAGGAAGACTCCAGAAGGCGGTGGAAATTGGGCGAAACAGGGCGCCGACCGGCCCCAGGTTGGGGCCGGCTGGCCCCACCTTGTTTCCTCCGTGGCTCTTGTTTCTTCGGGTGTCTTCTAGACCCTTCCTGAGTCTTCTCGTGATATTTTCAGACGAGGATGAGTTTCGTGGTAAATATGCACTAGAATCCCTCTTTTCAGCTCTCTATGAATTAAACCCCAGAAAATACAGATTATGAAAAACTCGTGGAAATTGTTAGTTTAAACCCTATACTAGTGTGTATTCATGTTTTCCTTCGGGTTTAAAGTTCTAATAAAAGTTGACGTTATCGACCGTCAACATAAACGCAGGTGGACGATCGTGGGAGTAGAGAAGAAGTTTATACAAAAGCTAGAACAAAGGGCTTTCGAACTCCCTTCCATACTCTGTGCGGTTCTACTATACCAGATCTTAGCTTTTCCTTCTAGAGAGAAAGGAAAAGGCTTCCATCCAAGGGTTTCATCATACATGCCTTTAATATGTAGACATGCGCAGGTCTGTTCGAACTCGTTAAGGTGAGTATAAGGATTTTTTTCTTCCTTGTGTGAAAAGGATTGGTTTTGGACCATATGGATTAAACATGGACGTAGCTCATAGCCATCAAAAAGATAGGCTTAGCTAAAATTAGTGGCTCCGAACCTATAGTGATGAGGACATCGCCATGCTTGACACATCATCAATGTTTCAATCATAACTTCTTCATACAACATCGAGACGGCGTGATCATGGACATGTTGGAAAGGGGACGACGACGCCGTTGTTTTGGATCTAGTCCTAGCTCCAGATCACCTGTGGATTAATCTGTGTGACCACAGCAAGGTGTTGTGTCACCTATTTTAGGCCAACTTGGCCATGTATCGAGTCGGGCCTTAAGCCCAAGTTGTGGGCGCCTCCCCCTAGTCGCCTACAACCCTAGAATATCTCCCTTTTATATTCCACACAACCGCTGCTGTTTAGATTCTGGTTTTGTTTAGAGTTTATTTTTCCATCGAGAAACTAAATTGTTCATTGTAACTGTGGTGACAAATCCTTTTATAGTGATCCACGGCCCCCGTTCTTGATCTCCTCCACTGTGTCGATTAGTCCTTTGGAACCAAGTTCTTGAACCCTCATTTGATATTCGCATCATTCATATTTGCAATTTTAGATTGCATGTTTATACCTTCTTGCTTGTGTTCTTCGATTTGCTTGCAGGAAAAGCCTTCTTGGTGAGGTCAATCAAGTTGTGCTTGGCTGATAACCAATGTAGCAGTGGTGTAACGGTTGCGGGGTTTGAATTGTGTCTGATTTTAAGCCAGATTGCCAATGTTGAGATCTCCACAAATCGAATTTACCGGTTGCCGCTCGAAAGACTGGGCTTGGTTCTCATCAGATGATCAGGACATCGCCACGCTTGACACATATTTTAGGTTTACCGTAAGGTATAATCTCATTTGCTCTAAATTCATATTTGTTCATTACCTACAGTCCACAAAAAGCCAACAAAAATATTTCAACTTTCGTTGTCCTATAACCCATTGTGCCTTGCGATTTTGTTTTTAGATTTGCTTTGTTGAGTTTATGTTCGTGGTTGAGTCTAGTTGCTGGTTTCGATTGTGTTCGCCGTCATAGTTCAACTGCACTGTTGTTGTTCTTTGTTTCACTGCTATCCCATTCACTGTTTTCCAAACAACAAGTCAAAGCCACCATATTACTCGACTTGCCCCGCTAGGCGCCTTGTGTGATCTCTCCCCGCCGCGCTAACCCTAGCTAGGTTGCCAGCTGCTATTATTTTGCCTACATTGCAGCCCTCCTTACATCATCAGGCGAATACCTATTGTTGTTAGTCACAGGGACAATTCATCCTGTGATCGGTGTTGGATTTTAGGAACACTCTGCCCTAACTGCCGCCGCCGCCGTGTTGTGCCTTCCAAGAAAACATAACTTGACATACCTTCGGTAAAACAGGCAAAACTTTTCGCTTGTTTATCAAAAACATCTGAAATTTTTACAGCAACTTCTTGATGCCATTTGGACCCGACCCAAAATTGGTAAAGCCTTGTTTGGTCTCATCAAAATTGCCAAAAAAAATCAGGAAAATAAAGAAAAAATTATCAAGAGTTTTGCACGCTTTCAGAGCACTTGCTGAATTTCTGTAGACCACATCCCACCTCAGTTGTAAGTGCCAATTTTTGTGGTTGCATCTTTTGTGATCCTTGTTCAGATAAAAATATAAAAATATAGTGAAAAAATAAAAAAGTTTGATTCCTACTAGTGCCTTTTGGGAAATCCAGGATAAATTTAGGAAAAAGGAAAAATCTGCCCTATTTGCTTGTTCTGTAGTTCTTTCCATTGTCCTTTGTTTCACCTTATTGTGCTACGTCTAGACACATCTTAGCTAACAATTGTGATTTGTCCTTTGGATACTTATGAAACTTAGCTAAATCAGCATTCGTTAATTGTTAATCCTTGCTACTCATACAGTGCCTTTTCAAAGATCCATATATACTTCTGTCAGCATAGGTCCATCTTGCAACTGTTACCCACGCTCAACAACAAATTGTTTAGTCAATTTGTTTTTGCTCTTGTTTGGCTTTGGTAAGAACACTTATAAGACGGTGGTAAGCCGCTTGTAATTTTGCATTCCACTTTCACCACCAGCACCACTTGGTTCCTTTTTAGTTGATAGAGATAAAACTTTGGTGTTGTTTTTTTCCTATTTTCTAACAATGGCAGGATCTCTGATGGATTTCAATGATTGTGTGTCTAAGCATGAACTTACAGCGTTTATCATTGAACAGTGCAATCTTATGAATGAGCTGACGCGCAATGTGAATAATCTGGTCACCCGCATTGAACAGTTTGAGCAACATCCTCCATCTCATCATGGTGATGATGGAGATGTGGATGCAGATGTTTTTTATGATGAAGAAGCGGATGTTGATGGTGATGCACGCAACCGTCGCCGCTACAACTTCAATCGTCGCGGTATGGGAGGTAATAATCATGGTAATACTGATCATTTTGCTAAAATTAAATTTAGCCTACCTCCTTTTGCTAGTAATATTGATCCTAAGGCATATTTAGATTGGGAGCTTGCTGTTCAACAAAAACTTGATTCTCATAATGTTCATGCTGAGCATAGAGTTAGACTTGCTTCTAGTGAGTTTACTAATTTTGTTTTGTTTTGGTGGAGTGATCTTTGCAATGCTAATAATGTTGTTGTTGTGCCTCAAACTTGGAATGCTTTAAAACAACGTATGAAGTCTCATTTTATTTCTCCTTATTATCAACGTGATTTATGTCTTAAACTACAAACTTTAAAACAAGAAAATAAAGGAGTAGAAGCATACTATCAAGAATTGCTTATTGGTTTAGCATGTTGTGGTGTAAATGAAGACGATGCTGATGCTAGTGCTAGATTCTTTGGTGGTTTAAATCATGAGATACAGAATATTCTTGATTACAAAGAATGACAAAATTTTTTGTAATTGTATCATCTAGCTATTAAGGTAGAACGCGAAGTACAGGGACGTAAACAACACCAGCCTTTTAGGTCAAACAATGGGAGGAATTTTTAGCAGCGTTCTGAGCCAAAGACGCCCAAGATTTTTGTTGCTCCACAACCATCTATACCTGCATTTTCATCTAGGGTAATAGCCATCTACACCTGCATTTTCTTCTAGGGTAAGTAAATTCTCTAATGTGCAGCCCCCACAGCTGAAGAAAGGTGTCACTCCGGGTGCTTCTACTAGCTCTTCCTCGCCCAACTCTAAAATCATTTGCCACCGATGTAAAGGCATGGGACATGTCATGGAGTGCCCCAGTCGTTGCGCTTTCATTGCTACTGAGGATGGATATGTAAGTGCCAGTAATGTTGAAGATGATTTAGCCCCTACTGCTAACATTGCTGCAGATTCCACCGAGAACGATCAAGACAAGGAGGCCATCACCATTGATTATGTGGCTGCCTCCGCAGGTTACCCGAGCCTTCTTGTGCAGCATGTGTTAAGTTCACGTGTGGGACAAGTAGAAGAGATGAAGATCCAGCGCCACAATTTGTTCCACATATATCTCATTGTGCAGGGTTGTCATGTTCTCACTATCATTGATAGCGGGAGTTGCAATAATTTGGTGAGTTCAGATTTGGTTGAGAAGCTTGGCTTGACCACACAACAATATTCATATTCATATAAACTTCAATGGTTCAATAATAGTGGTAAGACTAAGGTAACTAAATCAGCCACATTAGCTTCTTTACAGGCATTTATCATGATACTGTTGATTTTGATGTTGTACCTATGCAAGCTTGTTCAATTTTGTTAGGACGTCCATGGAAATTTGATAATGATGTTTTACACCATGGTAGAACTAATACATACACTCTCATGCATAATGACAAGAAAATTACTTTGCTACCTTTGCCACCTAGGCTAAATTACTTTGCTAAAGAGATTAACAATAAATCTCCAATAGACATTGATAAAAATAATGGGATTAAGTTACAAGGAGGTGCTTTACTTGCTACAACTTCTGCTATTGCTGAGTTATGTGATAATCCAGATGCACCATGTTATACTATGTTTTGTCAACCTATTATGTCTTATGCATTGCCTGCTGTCACTAACCTTTCGTAGGAGTTCGTTGATGGGGAAGAGTCGAGGACGACTCCAATTCTAGAAGGAGGGGATGATGAGGACATCGCCAAGATGGAGTTGAGGATGACTCCAATTCAAAAAGCAGAGGATGATGAGGACATCTCCATGCTTGACATGTCTACACCATTGTTTTTCCCAAGTTGCAATTCGTCTCCAACTCAGCTGCCACGTCACCCTCAGATTCAGTAGACATGTCGTCAATGTTTTAATCATAACTTCTTCATACGACATCGAAACAGGGTAATCTTGGACTCGTTGGAAAGGGGACAATGACGCCGTTATTTTGGATCTAGTCCTAGCTCTAGATCACCCATGGATTAATCTGTGTGACCACAGCAATGTGTTGTGTTAACTATTTTGGACCAACTTGGCCCAGTTATAGGCGCCTCCCCCTAGTCGCCTACAACCCTAGAATGTCTCTCTTTTATATTCCATGCAGCCGCCGCTGTTTAGATTTTGGTTTTGTTTAGAGTTTAGTTTTCCATCAAGAAACTGAATTGTTCATTGTAACTATGGTGACAAGTCCTTTTATAGTGATCCACAGCCCCTGTTCTTGATCTCCTCCACTGTGTCAATTAGTCCTTTGGAATCTAGTTCTTGAACCCTCGTTTCATAATCACATCATTCATATTTGCAATTTTAGATTGCGTGTTTATACCTTCTTGCTTGTGTTCTTCGATTCACTTGCAGGAAAACCCTTCTTGGTGAGGTCAATCAAGTTGTGCTTGGTTGATAACCAACGGAGCAGTGGTGTAATGGTTACAGGGTTTGAATCATGTCTGATTTAAAGCCGGGTCGCTAACGTCAAGATATCCACAAATCGATTTACCGGTTACCACTCGAAAGATTGGGCCTAGTCCTCATCATACAGTTTTAGGAAAATGGCAAAATTTGACAGGGGTGAAATCTGTTGAATCTTTGTAAGACTCTAAGAAATCCATGGAAAAATAGAAGAAAAATAAAAAAAGGAAAAACAAAAGTATAATACAAGAATAAGCTAGACTCAAGATCAGCTAGCAACCATTCCCCGGCAACGGCGCTAGAAATGCTTGTTGGTATTTATTAATGAACACTAAGATCTATAATTATCTGCAATCATACAGATAAGATATCGATGTAGCACTTCACTAGGATGACCCAGCTTTAATATCAAACCAAAAGGAATGGATAGAAGGATCTTGATCTTGGCTTAATCCCTAAGCACAATCAAGGATGAGACACTAGATGGTTGAGGGAGAGAACTAAGGTGGTATAATTCTACTTTTAGGGAGTTTTTGTACTTATTGATCCGCTGGGGAATTACTATGGAAGATCACAAACATAGTATGAATCTACAACATAACAAAAGGTCTCCTTCGGATATAACCTACAGCTGGGAGGTGGACTATATAAGACTCAACAAAGTTGTCACCTTCGCGATCTACCACCGATCCAGACTATAGGGCGCATCTATGAGTAACTCGAGCCTAAGCACCATGCTTACAATATGAATTATATTCTAACCTAGTGCACTATATCAAAATACTCAAATGAAACTCATAAACTAGAAGAACAATAAGAACAATAAACTTATTGACTAATAGAAGTTGATGACCGAAGAAATCTCTAATCCAAGCTCCTAAAGAACTAGAATCTGCAAGTACAAGCTGAAGAAGGAGCACCGACAGGACTGGGGCTTCCTTTAGATCTTCTACCTCTCTCTCTCTCTTCTAGTTCTAGTTCTAGTTCTAAGACTAGATATAAACCTAACTAGAGGTGTACTAGTCTTCTTCTTGATTGCTAGCCTCTTGAGAGGTAGTCCATTCAACGGACCCCTCTCCTGATCTTGACTAGAGATAATGAATTAAAGTCTTGAAGATGCCTCAGGGGGGTCTGCCTTCGCTTATATAACCTGGTGGGATGAACCGTAGCCCTTGGATCAAACCAACATAAAACCAATGCTCAAGATGCGTCGTAGAGGTCGGTTGGAAACCATCGCGCAAAGTTGGATGACAGGTGGGACCCACCTGAGCTAGCCGGCCTCACCTGGCAGGCCGGTCGGCCTAGCTCAAGGTCAGGTCGCCTTCTCCTTTGCTTTGGTGTCCTCTGGAACCTTCCCGTCAATTCTTGTGGAATTCTGACATGATTTGATTTGGTTCCCTGAGTCCTACTCTTCCTCATTTATTTCTAATTTAATGCCTAGAAAATCATAATTCACCAAAGCTGTGGAATTAGTTAGATTAGTCCCTAAAACTATTGATTGGTGAATAGTGTCTTCTAGAGTGTTCCAAAGCGTATCCAATGAGGACTCTCTCGTCGAGACTTTAATTATAATGAATGATATAGCCATTTTGATCGTCTCGACAAGCTCTTCGCAATGGTGTGCTCTAATTCATCATTTGAGATGCTTTTATGTATAGAATATCCAATATCTGCAAAACAAGTGAGAATACCAAAACTCGTGGAACTCATTAGGTTTAAATCTTATCAAAAGGCACTTTAGTTCATTTTAGTTGGTTTTTTGACATTAGTTGATGATTTATAATTGGAGTTAATTACCATCAACAATGTGCATAGTTTACTTCATGCTCCAAAGACATACAAATTGAAAACCAAATATTGGCTTCAATAGTACAACTAAAAAGTTCATTGTGCCACTGCTCATATAGGATACAACCCATAAATTCTAATACAAAAGATAATGTCCTGGTTGTTCATCACTACAGGCACATAGTGTAACACAAAATGAGCAGGGAACCATTACCCTAAAAACATTACATTAGATGGGACAAGTTCACTTATTTTCAGTGTCTTTCTATTCTAACTTCTTTGTTCTTAATCTCCATCAGCAACCAATCCTGGTATTTTGTCAAGTGCCTGGGAATTTGAGTTTGCTACATGATCGTTCTTTAGCAAATATTGAATGGTGTACTAAGTATCCACATACTGCAGTTTATCATTTACCTATGTTGTGCGGTGATCATGCTCCTATTCTTACCACGATGCATTCAAATTGTCCTAGAACTAACTCCCCCTTTGTTTTGAAAAGTGGTGGACTATGGAACATGATTTCCATGATGAGGCAAAGCAAAGTTGGGACAAGTTGAACAGCCAGCCTTTCCACCATAAAACTAAGTACCTCTCCTACAACCTCAAAAAATGGAGGAAAGCTAAGCCTAATCTTTCTTCTCAACTCAGCTCTATTGAAAGTCTCATTCTTCAGCAACAATCTAAACCTCCTCATCAACAAGACTTTGCTATCCAAAAGCATTTAGCCACCCAACATAATGATATTCTTCAAAAGAACGAAGAGTTCCACCTTCAGCGAGCCAAGAAGCAATGGGCTAAACTTGGTGATAGGAATATGCTTATTTCCACCAAGCTATTACCAAAAGAAATAGAAAATACCATTGCCTACCTCTACAACCTAGATGGCACTGCTACTACTTCCCTTGATCAGCTAGCCACCACTCTCCTTAACTATTTTCATAATATTTATGGCATTATCTCCAATTCTAATACTTCAAATCAGATGATGCCTTTGCAGAATACCATAGCTCCACCTCCTCGGTCCATACTTAACACTGCTTCTGATGATCATTATAGTCGGCACTCTAACGATCATCCCTCAATCAACAGTGAGACAGTGCATGAAGGTGATGCACAGTAGGATCACCACCATCTCTTTGCCACTTCTATCCCCACTTTGCAAGAGCTTCATACCATCATCAAAGCTATGCGTAACAATGCATCCCTTGGTCCTAATGGGCTCAACGCTGGATTCTACAAAGCTGCTTGGCCATGGGTCTCCATAGATGTTCATAGTCTTATAAGTAATTTCTACTCATCTGCATCTCTAAACCATGAGATACACAAAACCTATCTTTGGTTCTTAAAAAGATGCAACCTATTCTCCCTCAGGATTTTAGACCTATTAGCCTATGTAATGTTATTTATAGACTCATAGCTAAAACCCCTGCTGATAGGCTCAAACCCTACCTTCCGGATTACATTCACAATACCCAGTATGCTTTTATTCAAAATAGGCATATCTCCTCTCACATTATCATCACTCAAGAAATTATTCACTCTTTTGGTCTCAAAAATTGGAATGGCAAAGCTTTTTTGCTCAAATTAGATTTGGCTAAAGCTTTTGATAGATTAGATTGGGAATTACTCATTCAAGCTCTTCACCGCCTCCAGTTGCCTCCCCACTTCATTCAACTTCTCAAAGTCTGCTACACCTCTCCATCAATGGCGGTTCTCATTAATGGTCGTCCTATGGAATTCTTCTTTCCTAAACAAGGCATTAGGCAGGGATGCCCTCTCTCACCCTTTCTTTTCACAATAGCCATTAATGAACTTTCTATTGCTTTAAATAATGCTTTGCAGAATGGTAATCTCCAAGGAGTCACTTTAGGCCACAATTGCACCCCCCCCCCCCCATCC
>Ga0182004_10005193_pt1 | contig 10599 bp, 12 predicted proteins | sample Sormic07211540_1_FD_120479 | JGI IMG/M metagenome (GOLD analysis project Ga0182004, IMG submission 120479) | Endophyte microbial communities from Sorghum bicolor roots, Mead, Nebraska, USA - 072115-40_1 MetaG | ecosystem: Host-associated > Plants > Roots > Unclassified | place: USA: Nebraska...
ATCACATTGTTTGTAGCCTAAAGGGTAGTAGCAATAGATTTGGTTAGTCAGATGCACGCTTTCTCCCAGTGGTAAAAATATAAATACGATACTCTGGATAACCTCCAGGGTGAAGTGCTCACCAATATCCGTGCGCTTGCGGATCATTTCCTGATGGCGTTAACAAATATCAACAGTAATCATATTAGAAATATCAACAAGCATTTCTAGCGCCGTTGCCGGGGAAGGCGGAAGGAGGTTTAGACAGATTTATTTTGAACACCTAAGGATAATCTTACACATGTGATAATCGAGCCACACTATTGATCTTACTCAAACAGGCTTACCATGTCTTCGTCTATTTGTGAATATCTTATTACAGGGTAATGTATGTCTGGTTTTCTTCGTTCGACAAACTATGTTGAGGATCCAAAGGAAATAATCAGAAAAGCCAGAGCCTAGCTCAGGATAGATATCCCTAACCACTTCGTTAGAAGAAGACCAACCAAGAAGAAGTTTGACACCAGTATTCGAAGCCATGGCCAACAAGACTCTCCGAGAATTCTCTGCTCCAACCACTGCCAACATCAGGACTGGACGAGCAATTGATGTGGGAGAAGAAGGATTCGAGCTCAAGCTAGCTTTGATAAGCATGGTGCAAGCCAACCAGTTTTGTGGGAAAGCACATGAAGATGCAAGTGCCCATCTCCAACACTTTCTGGAGATATGCAACACATTCACCATCAAGGGAGTTGAAAGAGATGCCATACTACTCCACCTTTTTCTATTCTCACTCTTGGGAAGGGCGAAGCAATGGTTCTACGCCAATAGAGATAAAATACTACATGGAATATCTAACCGAACTGCTTTCCTAGCCAAGTTCTTCCCCATGGGTAAAACCAATGACCTATGTGTGAAGATGTCAACTTTCTAGCAATAGTATGATGAATCTATCCTAAAGGCTTGGGAACGCTTTCAAGATTATATATCAGAATGCCCTCACCATGGGATGGAAGATTGGCTACTCATGCAGACATTCTATCATGGGCTCACTACTAGTGCTCATGAGAATATAGATGCAACTGGTGGAGGATCATTTTTGTCACTCACTATTCGTAAAGCAACTGCTCTTGTTGAGAAGATAGCTTCGAACCAGGGATGGAATGAAAAACACACTCAACCACACAAGAGAGGAGGAATGCATCAAGTCAAAGAGGTGGGCATGCTATCTGCCAAGATGGACCTGCTCATGAAGAAGCTTAATGAACATAATCAATAGAAAAAGAATGAAGTCATGCTCGTCCATGATTCACACATAACTTGTGAAAAGTGTAGAGACACTAGCCATATGGGAAGCAACTGTCCTGAAGTTCAAGAGGATGTCAACTATATCAACAACAACACCAACTGTCGTCCTCAATAGAATCAAGGATGGAACCAATAGAATCAAGGGTTGAATTAGCAACAAAGATTGAACTACTCAGGTAACTACCAAGGTAATAATTTCATCCAACCACCTTTGAGAGAGATGATTGTTAATCAAAATAAAGTCATTGATAATATGTTTAGAAAGATAGCTTGCAATGATAAAATTTTTGAATACATAAATAATAGAATGGATAACTTTACTTCTGCCATAAAGAATCAACTTAGCTTTAATAAGATGATAGAATCTCAAATCTCTCAGCTAGCAGCTTGAGTAGCCATGGCTGAAAAAGGTAAGATTTCGGGAATCCGGATGAATTAGAAATTGTGAATCTTATAGATATCTTTAATGCAGGAAGATACTTCTTCGCACCACCCAAACCACTGAACCAGTGTGGGGAGAAGAGGATATGCCAGAAAATAAAGGAGAGGAAGACCTGTTATCCCCATCCACATTGGAGCTCACACCTTTGACGAAGCCATCTGCAATTTGAGAGCAAGTGTCAATATTGTGCCTAAGGTAATTTATGAGAAAATTCAAGGTGAACCACTATTGTACACAACCATATGTTTGCAGCTTGCAGATCAGACATTGTGCTACCCCAAGGGAATATTAGAGAATGTTCTCATAGGAGTTGGACACTTAGCTCTTCGGGTAGACTTTGTGGTGATAGAAACATGAGGAGATGAAAGAGCACCCATCATTTTGGGAAGACCATTTGTCAACATAGCTAAAGCTATCATCTATGCAAACATCACCAAGATCTGTTTCATCATTGGGAATAATAAAGAGAGATTTAGTTTCAAGCATCGTACACTCACAAATTGAGTTCATCCTCAACGCTCGTACGATTACTTGGACTATGACAAGATCCCAGAAAAGAAGAACAAGACTCTAGAGAGGAAGATTTTAGAGGACAAGCTTCGAGAGAAGAAGGTTTTAGAGAAGAAGCCTCAAGAAAAGAAGACTCTGATCAAGAAGAATGTCTACACCTATGAAGGCATCCTACCTGCTCCAAACAAGATTAATAATAAGAAGGGGAAAGGCAAAGTAAATCTACCTAATCAAGAGCCACTTTAGATGGTCAATATAATTGAACCACCCATTGACCTTGCTTTTCCTCCATCACACCTTAAGAAGAAGGATGATCCTAGAGTACCTACCATTGATTGTATGATCGAAGGAAGCACCTTCTATAAGACATTCTGTGACATCGGCTCAAGCATCAACATCATGTCTATGGTAACTTATAGACATTTATATCGTGATAGACCCTTGTGCCCAACATATTTACAGCTGCAGCTGGTGGACCAATCATTTCGATTTCTAGAGGGAATAGCCAAAGATGTAGCAGTCAAAATCACAGATCACGAGGTTCCCACTAACTTCATGGTTCTAGACATGGGTGAAGAAGATGATGTCCACCTTATCCTAGGAAGACCGTTCCTTCACTCCACTAGTGCGATCATCTACATGAAGCAAGGGGAAATCCATTTTCACTCCCCTGGAGAGTAGGTATGCTGTTACATTAATAGTTATACTACTTATGAGAAGCCCAAGAAGAATAGGAATAAGAGACGCCATTCTCTATATCAAGAACAACAAACCATCAAGAAGGAAGGGGTTGATTAGAAAAAGGAAGTTGTTAAAGAAGCTACCCTAGACGCTAAAGAAGAAGAGAAGTTTCTAGATGAGGAACCATAGGAAGAGAAATCAAAGACTAAAAAAGTATGGAGACAGAAAGAGATAACACCACCAAGCACTCCATCACAAGAAGAGGAATCGCTATCTCCCAACTCACCAGATACTCAGGAATATACGGAAGAGGAGAAATCAAGGGAGGACTCTATCCCCTCAGATACCCCCTCAAGTACTTAACTAAGCCAGAAGGTCTGATTTGACAGACCTAAATCTCTGAGCCATCATCGAAACGTTATATTGGTAGTTATCCTCATATTTATTTTTTTTGCATAATTTTACTTTTGCATATTTACTTTTCCTACATTCATTTGTAAGCATTTAGCACCTTTACATTGCATTGAAAAGAAAATAAAAATTTATTTTGTTGCATCATAGCATTGCATCATAAAAAACTTAAGCCCCATGCAAGTAAGTCTCGGCTAATCGTTGTGGAGGCACAAAAATAATTTTGCATTTGCATACAAAATAGAAAATCCAAAAATATATATTCAAATCTTGTAGAAAATTGCATGATTGAAATTCTATAACAGATAGAGCATAAGTAGTTAAGGGAAGAATAAATTTCGATGGCGAATAAGGGAAGAGAACAATTTTGGATGGTGAATAAGGAATTTCCTCATAAATGAATGGTCAATGTTCACATCACTGTATTTACGGTAAGTGACAACATATTGCAAAAAAATATTAATTGAATATACTTGTAACACTACATATCCAAAATCCGCTTAGTGTCCAGCCCATCTTTGAGAAGAGCATGTGTATTCCTACATAGCACCCAAGGTTTAAAATAGTGCGCTATGGCAAATAGCGGCAACTATTTTAGAGTAGCAATAAAGCTATAGCTTAGCTATAGTAGAGCTATGACATATAGCAATTTAAAAAACATGAAATGTATAATTAGTTGATACACAAAAAACATGACAAACATGAAATTTTATGAATACAAATATGTTTACTAGATTTCAAGAGTTTGGGAACATTACTTAAAATGATATCACAACATGATTCATGAAACTCAAATGCAATTGCCCAAAAGTCCAAATTAGCATCAAAATATAAGTAAGTCATAGCTGGGTTGAAATAATAGTGCTATTGTAAAGCTAATGCTAAGCATTTAGTGCACTAAAGTGCAATTTAGTGGTTGTAGTTCACATAGCGACAAAAGAACAATGATTTAGCATGGGATCTCTCCAACCACTATAGCATTTCTATAGCCTGCTATTAAAACCATGATTGCACTTAATTTTTTTAAATGAGATTAACTCTACTTTTAAGAAACCAAGGTATCCATACAAGATCTTGTTGGGGGTTACCAACTACAAAATAGCATTACAGAGAAATGATTGTACTATACTTGCTCTTTTGTCCTTGCTTTGTGTAAAGAGGTTGACTCTAAGGTGCTATGGTTTGAATAACAAGGGTTATATGTTGACCCTCACCCACCTAAACAACTAATGTGGGACTAGTCCCACAACTTCACTTCATTATTAGGCCACAGGAGCCAAAACTTCAATGACATAGGCTACTAATGGGTTGAGGATTACAATAGTATTTCTTAATCTATCACCTCCTAGAGCAAAATGGAATGGAAATAAGTGAAAGTAAGTGAAAGATACATAATGGCTCTCAACTAGAATGACACATCTGATCATGTTGTTGGTAGGTGGTCTTTTGAAGAAGGTTAATGCAAGAATCCTTTAAATGACATGACAAACGTTCACTGGACTGGTTTGACAGGTTGCCATCACCAAATAAATGCCAATGAACCCAACGATCTATTCAAATTCATAGTAATATGTTTCAAGCAAATCTTTAAAAGAGCTCATTAATCATAGCATTTTGACAAGTGCAACCATTACTACCACAATATTAAGAACCACCTAGTCCACACCCCATACAAGAATATAAAAAATACAACATATAGGAAATGAAGCCTAGACTCTACAAGCCAGCCTATTACTAAACCAAATAGGTCATGTCCAATGAATGATTGACTGGAGGTCATTCCCATCATGCCTCAAGATCAAGCACAACGTCCAATCAACCATCCATATGAGCATCCCTAGGGGTAGGACCTCTAGCATGCTAGTCCCCCTTTTACTTGCTGTAGTTGTGCTTCTCATTGCTATTAAAGCTGATAAGGTAGGGCTGCTTGCAATTGATACAGGTGGGGAACTCCTTCTTGCTTACCATGAAGTACCTCCAACACTGTCTACAACCACCGAGTATCAGCACCAAGCTTTCATTCGATGAAATATTTGATGAAACACAGGAGCAAGGCGATGACAAGTCACTGTCATTCCCATGGTCAACCTCTACCCTCCCCGTGTGGAGTGCCAGACATAGCTGTAGGTCCAAAAGTGTGCTCCTCACACTACTGCCATGGGAGCCGCCATTGTTATCATTCCTCCACCAGCTCATGGCTGAGCACACAAAACAAGTCTGATATTAATAGACACCATTTGATATACCATGTTTGGTGAAACAAGACATGAAACTATGAAGAAGAAAGAACACAAATAGATATTTATCACATTAGGCTATAGAAGATCATATTTCAATTGATTACCTGAAGAATTAAAAGATGAAAGACTTGTCCTTGCCCCTTTGATAACTTTTTGGTTGTGGGGCTTTGAGGGGTGCCAGGGCATCTTATATAGGGGGTCAAGGAGGAAGACGCCAGTGAAGTTATTCACTAGAAATTAATATGCTCATCATCAAAGTTAATGCATGCATGGAGGTTTGGTCAAGGATCATCTTAATTTTAGTCAAAGAAATATTTTATATTATTATCCTTCAACAGACTTTGTTGGCAACCATTATTATTTCTAGTCAAAGCTAGACAAGTTTGTCCAGAAAACTTTTGGGATCCCAATATATTTTGCCAACTTGCAAGAACCAACTACCACTTAACAACTCAATAGCGCTACACAAGCTAGAAAGATCCTACCAAACCCAACCAAACTTGCAACATAAATAGCCAGCGAGAGAAAACAAGTAGCACCCAGCTGAAAACAAAAGGAGCCAACTAAGCTAACAACTATAAGCCAGCAAAGATAATTGATGGAGCCTACAACTCTAAACCAATAGAAAACTACGCTTCGAGTCAAATGAGTCCTTCAACTTCTAAATTCTTAGTTTGCCGTTAGAAATCTTGTAGTCACATCTTCATTCTCCTGAGCAAGTCTTTTCCATGAACTTGGCATCTTCCCTCTTCAAAAGTATATGCCGCGTAGACAACAATAATTTCTATCACCTTTCCTCTTCTTTTTATTCAGAGTTACCCTAGTTTGCAGTTTATGTTGAATGAGCATCCACATTAAAACTCGTATTTCATTAGAGCTTTTGTTTTTCTAGAGTTTTATCATCCTCTACTTCACAACACCTCTAAAGATTCTATTTTGTACATAGATTTGGTTTAGTATACCTAGATTTCTCATATATCCAAGTGTAAGAGTCCTTTGAGTTATTGTTTTGTACTTGAATATATCTAAAAGACTCATGAGCCTATCATATTATAACATCTCATTAGCCCATAGAGTTCTTCTAAACCTCACAACCCAACCATCACCAACCCAACAGTCATCAACCTTACACTTCCTATCCTCACAAAGATTGTAAAGCCTTTCAATCTAGCTTTAGTGGAATGTTTCTAGCCCAGATGCCATCCCAAAAAGAGGTGTTTTTGCCATTGTTAATTTTTGAAACCAGCCCCCAACTTATAGCACCTCTTGTATCTAGGATTTCCTTCTAGAATTGAGACCCATTGCTAAACTCACACGGTGAGAAAAGATTTACTTCTAAGATACTAACCCTTTAGCTTTGAGCATCCTCCATACCCATTTCCTAATAGGGCTTCATTCATTACCCTTGTATTCATGGTCCCTAACCCACGAAAGTCCTTGGGTAAACATATATTCTCCCATTTAACCATGTTATATTTAGATTTCTCATGTGGCCTCTTTCTAAAAGAGTTTAGCTCCAATGGTGTCCATCTATTGGTGGACCCCTTCCTTTAGATTATACATCCCCATAGTATATATAGGCATACTACTAAGAGAAGTGTTTGTTAGGATTATACATCTTCATAGTATATATAGGCATCCCCTTCCTTTAGATTATACATCCGTATTTGTTGGTGGACCCCCTAATGTCATGTTCTTCCCCTTCCTTCCAAGGTTGATGCTTTTTCTCCAACTTATCATTCTATTGAAACAACTAATCCCAGATGACCATTAGACATTAGAGTCCCTAAATAAGTCAAAGGCAATATCCCAACTTGATAGTTTAACATATTTGACACCCTAATTTGGTCTTCCCTTTTAACCCTTAGCACCACTACTTTGATTTATGATAATTGATTTTAAGACCTATAAGCCATTCAAAGCAGTAAAAACTTCAAATTTGTAATGTTTTAATCATCATACTCTAGGAATAGGAATGGATAGAATTGAGCTTATTAATAATTAGATCAATTCAAACAAGAATACATATTACGGGAAGATCTTGAAGCTAACATTCAGATACCAATATTGCTTCGAGTTCTCTACACATAGCACCACAAACAATGAAGCCACGACAGGCCTACTAGTCCGCATAAAGGCAATACCATGCGACAGTGAACTTCTAGTGGATGACATCTAGCACTAGACTATGATTCAACATATGGAGGCACTGAGTAGAGAAGGGGGAAGATGGCATGCGCTTAGACCAGAGGCCCCAATGTTAGGCTAAGCGGGCTAGGAGGAGCCCGTGACCCAGCCCTGGCCGACCCTTGCACCACTCAGGCGTGTGGCGGCAAGGGCGTGTGACTATTGGGTGGACCACCACACTCCTCAAACCTTCCTGCATCCGAGGAGATCCAAAATAAAATAGGGAAGTCAAAAAAGGTTGGAAAATGAATAAGGTATTTGCTCAGATAAAATAGATCAAGATTTGTTAGAAAATAAATAGTTTGCTTGTAAAGCAAGTAGTGCAAGTCTATAAGGACTCTTTCATTAATTTCTTAGAGGTTAAGTTTAGAATGCTTAGGGGTCAAGTCTCGGAGGACTATAAATTGGGGGCAGCGTAACCTTTCAGAACTTAAGCAAAAAACAATCTATTCCCCTATCCCCTTCTCTCTTCTCTTGCGCTTCCACCCTCCTGCTCCTTAGCCACACTGCAGCCGATGTTGCCCTAGCGCTGCTGCCCCCAACATAGCGCCACCTCCCCCTAGCCGGCCACCCCAAGCAAGGCCGTGACATGTAGGGTGTGCTTCTAGTTTTTAATAATTGGTAACACAAAAGCTATTAGGCTTAAGAGCACGCTCGTTAGGATGAATCTTTTTCTTTTGTTATGGTCTCTTAGGCTCTAGAGGAGTAAAGACAAATCATGTGGTTGAAGCCCATGATGCTGCACGTCCATGTTATATTCATTGATTATGGTTATTATGCTAAAACTTTCCAAAAATGAACATACATGAAAACAGTGGATCATCGTTATTAGGGCTATGATGAAAGAATAGTTCGATATGGCGAGGCTAATAGCACGACGAGGGAAGGAGTGGCATGGGAATTTGAAGTGCTTCAATAATTTTATGGAATTTTTCTGAAGATATTAGAGGCCAGCTTAGATAGTTCTGATGTGTGCATTTTATCCGTCCCATAGACGTTGTCTGCACTTTCCTTATTTTTTCTATTAAATGAAAGAATCAAGCTGTAATGATATTTCAATTCTATACCAAGCCATTTCTTTTGATACTAGAATTTGTTTTGGATTTTTTTTTCTATATATAGCTTTTGATAGACCTAGGCCGTTACATATACTGTCCTATGGGACCAATATAGTAGTTTTTTCCTTTCACTTGAGTGTGAAAAATATGACCTTTTAACTTTACTTATGGCAACACATTGACCTTTTATATATGTGAAGACTCCTTTTAGCACTGTTATATAGAAATAATAGATTAAGATATCCATTTTATGCCTATTAATTAGATCTGATGTCATAACGGTTGTTTTCTTTATAAACTTGGTGAAAACATAAATATGATTTCACTGAAGTTTAGGATATGACTTGAATAACAACACACCTGCAGAGTTAGTTGTAACCGGCACATGTGCTATGTATACGTATATATATGCAGCTTCCTTTGCTTCACATCATATGAAAGCGATTATGGACAGGACATCAACTAGCCGTGTGTGTGCCCTTCTGCATCACAACAGGTGTCTTTCTGTTGCGCTAGCGGACAAGTGATGAGAAATCGATCGATCAGAGATGCTTCCAGCTTTTGATGCATGCATGGGGTCTACTGGTGGTGCTGATCCCTGCACCCTGCAGCTGCAGCGCTGATCTGTCTCTCTATCTGTTCCAATTTGAGGGCGCGAGGTTGTTTTTCTGTTGTGGATCCGGATTCGGGGGTAGAAACGTAACGGCCAGCAAGCTAGCTGTAGCTAGCATTGTGTTGCACACATGCAAGCTAATTACACATGCATGGTCGATCTCGTTCGTGTACACCCTGTAATTTTTTGCGTGCTTCTTCCGACGATCCGATCGATCGTCGTATCCCTGCAGGCTGCAGCTACAAATACAATACGATACAAGACGGCCGTTACATGCATGCATACATGAACTTAGCTTGCTAGTTGCATTGAATCAGATCAGAAAAGAAGGTGACATGCGGTGGCACCACATAGTATATGGGGGTTCCTCAAAAAAAAAATACTGTATGTGGGGTGACAACTAGTACGTAGGTCACACGCGAGGATGGACTAGTTAGAAATATTTATGGACGTATAAGGAAAGAAGCAGATTAAAAAAGCTAACATGTAAGTAAAAAGGAAATGTATTCATATAGAAGAAAAGGAAAAATCAATCAGCTATGGAAGAATTAACAAGAAACCGTGACTAAGGAAAACTCAAGCAAGCAACGTCAATGACCTTTATTTCTCAGCTGCGCCGTGGAAGATGTATGTACGTACAGGCCGGCTATAAATACATGGCTTGGTACCACGCACCACCCCGCATCTCCTATAGTAGCCCTCCTAGCTAGATCATTGGATACATAGCCAGGCCAACAGATCGGCTTCCGGCATGGGTTCCAAGCAGCAGATCGGGGTGGTCGTCGTCTTGTCATGCTTCATTGCCATCAGTGCTCTCGCCTTCCGTCCCTGCGCAGCCTGGTCGGATGCCGGCGCCACCTGGTACGGCCCTGCCAACGGCGCTGGGAGCGATGGTGCGTAAGTTCTCGTGTGTGTGCATTACCATGCATGCATGTGTATGTACACGTTTTTTCATTGCGAATGCAGCATATATGCCTTTGATATATACTATGATGACAGACGTCAATGCATGCATGGTTTAATCTATCTTTGTGTTGGTATATATATACTGTAGGTGGTGCGTGTGGGTACCAGGGTGCCGTCCACCAGCCGCCCTTCTCGTCAATGATCACCGCCGGCAGCAATTCCATCTACCAGGACGGCAAGGGCTGCGGCACCTGCTACCAGGTA
>Ga0182004_10005194_pt1 | contig 10598 bp, 13 predicted proteins | sample Sormic07211540_1_FD_120479 | JGI IMG/M metagenome (GOLD analysis project Ga0182004, IMG submission 120479) | Endophyte microbial communities from Sorghum bicolor roots, Mead, Nebraska, USA - 072115-40_1 MetaG | ecosystem: Host-associated > Plants > Roots > Unclassified | place: USA: Nebraska...
AACTCAGAGATGAGACCTTGTTTGAAAGCATGTGTACCGTCAACATACAAAGGCATTGCAGCAACTTTTGATCCATCACTGAGCCTATCCTTGCTCAGGGTCGAGCAAGAGGTAAGCTTGGGGGAATTTGTTGATGGTCCTTAAGTATCAAATTTAATCATCAAATAAATAAAGAAAAGGGTCCAAATGCAACCAACACCTAGACTTAGGGTTTTATCTGACAGAATTCCACGAGTTTTGGTGTTTGTCTATTTCTGTAGGGGGTTATCAGGAAATATGGAGGAAAGGCCCACACATCGGGTTTACATAGAGATATTAACGTGTGCGGCAATTTTCTATCATTTAGAAGACTCTAGAAGCCACGGGAACGAGCGGGAGGCCGAGCAGGCCCGGGGGCAGGGCGCCCGCCCTCCCCCTAGGGCACCCGCCCTTGCCTGAGAGCCAATCAGGCTCCACCACACGGATCATGCTCCACCGACCTAAGGGATCAAGGAAAACCGTGCGATTAAGGTCGGTTTGATCCGACAGCCCACGTTCATTTGGGAGGACTATATAAGCAAGGCCCCTGGCTCCTGGAGGAGAGCAACTCTCAAACCCTAATTCATTCATTCATCCAAGGAGAAGAGCCTCTGATCAAGCCCTAGAGCCACTACATCAACTAGATCTCTAGTTTAGCATAGCTACATAGGATTAGTCAATCTTCGATTGGTTTCCGAATCTGTCAAGAGAATTCTTGGTAATTCCTCTATTGTTCTTCATCTGTTCATCATTGTTCTTCAATATTATGAATATGACTTTGCTCTATTTCAATATATTTATTATGACTTTGCTCTACTTGTTTATATTTGCAATTATATCGTTCTTAGTTTATCATGGTTATATGCTTGGCTTAGTTAGATTGGAATTATATACATGCTTAGGATCGTATAGCGTTTATCCATATGTAAAGTGGGTAAATGATAAGTATTGTGTAGGCGTGGTGCCTATACCATATTTATCTACGATTGTACCCTATATGCCGGATCGTGGGGTGGTTTGCAGTGGTGATAGCTCTGTTGATTTTTATATAGCCCCCCTCCCGTGTATAGGGCAGGCACAGCAACATTATTACAGGGAAGTGATTGCTATGTTTCTCATCTTCCTTGATAATATCACTATGCATCGGCGTAATCTTGTCTCGCAATGATTACCAAGTATAATTGTACTAACTATGATATGCTAGACTTTTTAGTTAAGAATAACTTAGGAAATATTCTTGTAGTTCATTTTAATTCCATGCTAATGACTTGCTAGAATATCTGTTGAGGTGCTTATAATTATCATATGTAGCTAGTTATGCTGATCAGAATAGTTATCTTTGTCACCATTCATATTTTATCTATATTTTATGTGACACTTACCCCTGTATTGATAAGATAGATGAATGCTCTCTATTACACATGCAATGATACTCAATTCCATATTTCATTCCATCATTATTAGTAATCCCTTCCAGTGGTAAAAATATAAATAACGATACTTGGAATACTTTCCGGTTAAAATGCTACATCAGTATTAATATGTGCGCTTGCAGATCCCATTTATTATTTATCGAGATGAGCAATTGCATATTTCAATACCGCGTCTCTCATGTCATGCTGGGGATGACAACTTGGCTTAAGTGGCATGAGGGATAGGTTCGGCATTTTTTATGCCGTTATCAGAAATAGAAAACTAAGTCTACTTTTGATAATGACGTCAAGTATACCCAACATTGACCACCGTTGTGGCCACCAGTTTGACCACCACCTCCTCGTTGGAAACCCCCACAGCCACGCCCACCGCGAGGGTTGTTGGTGGAGAAGTGTCTACCGCCGCCACCTCCACGGCCACCCTTGGTAGCAACGTTCGCGGAGGATTGTGAGCCACCGCCATCGCGAATCAGCCAGAGTTATTCGTGAATCACCAATTGCGCTTGGAGTTCTTGAAGTGAGATCGGCTCGGCCCGGTTGGACACAGCCGTCGCGACCGAGTCAAAGTTCTCCCCTAAACCCATAAGGATATAGGAGACAAGTTCATTATCTTCTATCTTCTTGCTCGCGGACGCCATTTCATCCGCGAGCCCCTTCATCTTGGTGAAAAATTCTGCCACCGTGGACGACCCCTTGGTCGTCGTGGCAAGCGCCATACGGGTGGCCGGGCGCGAGATTGAGAGGCATGGAGCGCCTGGATCGCCGCCCAGAGCTCTGCAGAAGTGGTTGAAGACGCAACTTGCGAGAAGACGTCCTTGGAGAGCGACGAGAAAAGAAAGCTCTAGACTTGACTGTCCTTTGCAAACCATCTCTCATACTCCGGATTAGATCTTGGTTCCGCCTTCTTTCCATCTTTGTCACGGGCATCTTCTTCAAGGAACTCGGGCGGCGGCTTGGATGTGGGCATGGTGTAGCCCCAGAGTTGCGCCCTTGGAGAGTTGCCGAGACTTGGGCCAACCACATGGTGTGATTGCCACGCATGAGTTTCTCGGTGACTGGAGGGAGGAAACCAAAGGTGAAAGTAGCGGTGGCGAGAGCGTCGGAGGTTGACATGACGACAGACCAATATGTACCGCGAGGTAAACTAGGCTCTAGATACCATGTAGAAAATGAGGGAACGAGATGACCCTATCTGGGTCTCTCGGTACGTGTTAAATAGACAAGGAAAAGCCCCCTGCGTGGCCATACAAAGTGGAGATTAGTTACAACAAACTCTTGACTCAATCTAATCTAGTTGTTACACGGTACAATCTAGTTGTCTAACAGTGCTAACTGATCATGCTGGAAATGTTGCACAACCTGAACCTGTCCAGGATGTTCATGACCAAGAACATCACAACGGAAGCCCTCAACATTGTTTTTTTTCTTCAATCTTAGAACTTCCTGCTGTATTCCTCCTTTTGCCGGGCAACCATCGGTTGATTATTGATGGTGATGCTTCCGTCTGCCCAAATACTAGAACAACCAGTAGAAATATCATCCGACTTATACACTTCAACCTTTTTCTGAGTTTGATGCCACTTCTTTAAATTATCACGAATAATGGTTTACTGGTTTCATGTACAGTACAGAAGTACATAATGTGTAAATATATCACGCAAGCACAAACCAGGCCATGCTGTGTAAACAAAGGCTTTGTTTGGATGTAGTCGGATTCGCATCAATCCACATATGTTAGGATGGGTTGGAGTGGAACTTGAACTAAATTTCACCCCAATCCACTCCAACACATATGGATTGAGGTGAATCCAACAACATCCAAACAAGGCCTTACCCAGGATCGGAAGTGACTCGTTTGTTGGATTTAACTAGCCACCTCAACTGGCTCAGATCCTTTGTCAATCGAGGCTTTCACAGCATCCAAAACCAGCTGCGTCTTCCGGGTGATGGCCGGCCACTTCCCCTCAGGCTTACACCCAGCATCCCGGATCTCCTGCACGAGCCTCGCGAATTCCTGGACCATCAGGGCCTCCTGTGGCAGGTCCGTTGTGATAACGTGCTTGCTTGGCAGAGGATCCCATCCAATGTGGAGCTCAGCAAAGCTTGACTTCGAAGCCACGTGGAACTCCGCCAAATTCTCCTCGTATGGGATGACAAAGTCAGTGACATGGATAGTTCCATTCGTGCCAACCAAGGTGATATCCATGGTGAGATTGCTCAGGAAAGAGCAGCTGAAGGTGGCAGTCTTGCCATCTGCCCAGTACAATGTCGCGCCACACGCAAGAAGCACGCCAGCTCGGTTCTTTACAGGGTCGCGCAGTGCGATCACAGTCTTGGGCAACTCATAGCCAACAGCCCACAGGATTGCACGGATGCAGTACCACCCAGCATCACCAAGTGCACCCAGGGCATCAAGATCTGGCTTTACTCTGATGTCATTCTGGAGGAAATCTTCGTTTGCTCGAAAGCTGAACACACTGTTAATCTGCAGAAAAAGAAGAAAAATACCGATGATTTTTGTTCACCTACAAAACTTTGTAAAACAGTAAACAAACAGTTAAAATGTATTCTTCCACAAATACTGCTATATGTTCACCTATAGCATTTCATACATGTCTTGCAATTCAGATATTAATGTGTGCTGAGAGGTGTAATGGCTGCAGCCAACCATTTCATCGTCTACTTCTATTGATTACAAATTTGTGCATATGCATAAATGAAAAATGACATGGATGTATATTCTATTATTATTTTCTACATAGCTGGAATAAAAGAACCAAATTCGATGCATCACAGATATTCTCTGGAACTGATAATTTGGATACACTGAAATTTTGTAGGAACAAAAATATGGTATTTAGCTTTCACAATTTAAATCTTTCAGAGCGCTCTACTGTCATCTCAATTTATAGATGAATTGGAAGTGGTCTGCTGAGAAAGAATTCAAGCTCAACTCGGCTTCAACACTTCCAGCAATCTTAATATGTGACAATTTACAGGAGATTTTGAAAACCTCAGAACTTTATAAAACTACTGAAACACCACTTGTATATAATATATGTTAATATGCAAGCTCAACTCAGCTTCAACACTTCCAGGAATGTCCATATGTGATAATTTATAAGAGATCACGGCAAACATGTCCGAATGCTCCTAGCCTTTTTTATGCTAGTACACTTGCTCCAATCATAAATAAAGTTTTCAATTTTGACTGTCAGTATCTAAATTTTTATTTAGATTGCAACACGATCGCAAGGGTTTGAGCTCTTGGTTGTCCTGGTGGCATGGTGGATTTGGAAGCATATAAATGGTTGTAGGGATCTTAGCCCAATCATAATATCATCTTGCAGAATAATAGCGATAAGGCAAAGTTATGGTGTATGGCAGGAGCCAAAAGATTCCGCAGCTTATGGCCAGGATTGGTTTCTTTTCGGTGATTTCCACTGTATCAATCATGGGGTCATGCCTTTTGAAGGGGTTTTATGAGACACCTAGATTTTTTTTCTTCTTCTTATAATATGAGGTTTGTTACAGCAGTGGCAGATTTAGGATTTTAATCATGGGGGTACGGATAAAAATAATATAGTTCATCAATATGGACATAACATAATTAGATTACTAAACGATGATAAAATAGTTGTGAATGTAGAGTGTTGAGGCTGTTGTATAGGCTGAGTGGACTAGCAATTATATATAACAATGTATTATACATGTATATGTTATTAAAGAATATATATACTAGATGTTTTTCAAGAAATTTTGGAGGGACAGCTGTACCCCCATGTTACTACTGTAGATCCACCCCTATGTTACAGTGCTTGGAGGAACCGCCGGTTCCTCCCTAAAAAAACTGATATCCATTAATCTGAAAAAAATATAATTAAATATTCTTAAGGGTGGTTTAGTATTTTTTCCCATTCTCCCTAACATACCCAGCCATACAGCTCGATCCGCCGGGAAGTTCGCTCCTGTGTGCGTCGTCGCCGCCCACTGCCCGCTGTTCCGATATTCTCCATTGCGCGCCGCTGGTCGCCCCGATATTCGCCGTCGCCCGCCACTCGCCACTCCTAGAAATTGTTGTGGCACGCCTCCCGGAATTTGCCGTCACCTCTCCCCAAAATCACCGCTGCCTGACTCCTTGGGGTCGTCATCTTCACACAGCCTCCTAGAGGAGCTTGCCCACCTAATTGGGTCACTCATCATGGCGCTAGGGACTCCAGGCTGCTCCGAATTGGTGGCTGCAGGCTGCGGCGGAGTGGACGAGGGTGGAGTGGTCAATTTCGCCGTCGCCCACCTCTCCGGAGGTCACCATCTTCCAATGGCCGCCTGCAGGAGCTCCTCCACCTAACACGGCTTTGGGGGCTCTCGGTGCTGCTCCAAATCGGCACAGCGGCGGAGGGGATGAGGGAGGACTGGCGGCAGGAGCCCGTTGGGACTTGTCATGGCGCTTGGAGGATTGAGGGGACCGCCTGCAGGGGCTCGTCTTCCTACACTGAAGAAGATCGATACTGCTGCTGGTCTGGTGATTGCTGAAGAACTGCTGCTGCAGGGCATTCACGTTAAGCAGCTGTTGTAGGTTGCTAGGCTATTTTGATTTCCAATCTGTTGCTAATAAGAAATTCAGCTGTAGCTTTTATATTGATGATGGAGGACTACTTTGTATTCAGGTAATTTACCTTTCCGTAATTCAGCTTTGAGATGAGAAGTAGTTTCAAAGACGTACAAATACTGTTATACCCTCTAAATTTATTTATAAACCAGTTCTGGGTCGATGCTTTCTTGGTTCCGTACCACAACTTAAGTTCCTCTCATTTGGTTCTTCCTATTTTTAAACCATCCGATCTAACAAAACAGAGGATTCTCATTATTTTCGAGGACCGTAAAATTTCACTAATATAAATATGAAACAAAGCTCCCTGTGTGTTAAAAACATCTGACAATATAATATTTGTAGTACTAGATTCATTAAGCAAATTACTTTCACAATGTTACCTCTTTCTATTTAATAAAAGATATTTAAAATAAATTTTAATTATCAGTGTCTACTACGATATATTCAAAATATGCGTGTGCGTCACAAAAATGGAACGGTTCCATGACAAACTTTACGAGCATATAAATTAACGCTGTTGGGCCGTGGAGCATTATACAACTGGGAAAGAAAAAGAATAGTCTTTTTTTTTCTGTAGAAATTCAGTTATTGATACTGATAATGACAATAAAATGGGAAAAACGAATTCCATTTCTTGGTTACGGGTAACAATGGTCCCATTCCAGTCTTGCAGGAATTAAGGTTTGCAAATAACTCACCGTTGCGATGTCCCCAATGGCGTCCTTGTCGTCGACGGTGTCCCGCATCCTGGCGGTGCGCGGGTGGTGCATCCACATGGTGGAGTCCATGAACTGGACCCCCGCGGCGTCGCAGGCGGCGAGGATGGCGTCGAGGTCGGCGGCGCACAGCGCGGTGGGCTTCTCTAGGAGCACGTGCTTGCCCCTCGCGGCGGCGGCGGTGGCCCAGCGCACGTGGAGGCTGGTGGGGAGCGGGAGGTAGACGGCGTCCACGTCCGGGTCGTCGAGGATCGCCTCGTAGGAGCCGTGGAGAAGGGTGGCCGCGACGTCGAGGCCGTTGTCGGCGGCGAAGAGGCGGGCCTTCTCCTCGGAGCGGCTCCCGACGGCGGCGACGGCTGCGCCGGGCGCGAGCAGCATGGCGCGCGCAAGCTTGCGCGCGATGGAGGCGCAGCCAAGGATGCCGAAGCGCACGGGGCGCGGCGGCTGGTCTGGGTCTGGCGCCGCGGCGGACGACATGGACGGCGGCCTGGTGCTCTTTGGCGTGGCCTTTGGTTAGCGGCTTGGCGCGTCTGGGCTCTCTCGGTGCGGTCGTGTGGTGTTGGTGCCTTCGCTCGCGAACGCTTCTAGGCCTTGTTTAGTTCGCCCAAAGTTTTACAAATTTTTTCACATTCTTCGTCACATCGAATCTTTAGACGTATGCATGGAGTATTAAATGTAGATGAAAATAAAAAATAATTACACAGTTTGGTCGGAATTGATGAGACGAATCTTTTGAGCCTAATTAGTTCATAATTGGACAATATTTGTCAAATACAAACGAAAGTACTACTATTCCTATTTTACAGAATTTTTTGCAAGTAAACACGGCCTAGTAGAGCCTACAAATGTGCGTGGGTCCTACGGACCTACTCTACTCTTACACTGCACACGAGTTCAGCATCCAGAGCTCCACGTGCCCCGCGGTGGGGCAGCCGGATCTTGCCAGGCCTTGTTTAGTTTAAAAAAATTTACAAAATTTTTTAATTCTTCGTCACATCGAATCTTTTGACGCATGTATAAAGTATTAAATATAGACGAAAATAAAAATTAATTACACAGTTTGGTCGGAATTGACGAGACAAATCTTTTAAATCTAGCTATTCCAAGATTAGACAATATTTGTCAAATACAAACGAAGATGCTACAGTGTCGATTCCAAAAAAATTTGGACCTAACAGGAGTTGGCTTTCTGTCGATGGACGCTCAAGGAATACAAATTTGAGGAGACATTTCTGTGTAAACCCATTTCTGTGTCACAATTGAATAAGAAAGAATTAAGAAAAAAAATCATGGTGGCTAAGATCGATGAATACATTGAAATCATGTACTGGGCAGAGCCTTGTACAAACGGCTGAAGCAACTGTATGCACAGGGTATGCTAATAAAGTTGCAGAAAGGCTAGAGAACTGCTGAGGCAATCATCTGTATGACCAAGATAGAATTTCAGTAGAATTTGTAACATATAGGCAGGGCGTTTGTACAGGTGTTCAAACAGTGTTTTTTAGAGAGAAATATAGAGCTAGAATTCTAAGATCGCTGATCCATGTCCATGCAACTTGGTCCATTAGTGTAAGTCTTCATGAATAAGAGGAAGACCAAGCAACACCGTTTGTAACGGCAAGATCAAAATTATTGCCACTGGGTTCAATAATGCAAGTTTTCATGAACAAAAGGAAGATAAACAGAAGCTGAAGCCTCTAGCCTCTGCTCGGTTGCAGTGACAGAGAAATAAAATCGCAAACTCTATTAAGTGACCTGTAGAGTGTGGACTGCGTGATGCGGACCACCTCTCCCTCCCACACGCCTATGCACGCGTCCGCACCCGCACGCCACATTGTGGCCATGCCGGAGTTGGGAAAAAAAGGTGTATGGTGAGCTAGCCAGGGTTATAGTTCAACGTCTCTTTCTTCTTATCTCCGGTGGGCTTAGAAGGAATTTTATTGGGATGGCGGCTAGGCCAGGTGGGGGCAGGGGTGCCATAGTCGGAGCTCGCCGTGACAGGAGGGGAAAGGGAAGAATGCAGCCATCGCGAGTATGTTAGGATTCGCCGAGCTTCGTGATCAGGGCCGTGCACAGGGGCGTGCAACCCGTGCGACCAAACAGGGCCTCAGATTCTTAGGGGTCTCAAAAATAACAGACTATCAGGTGAGATCTAATACCCAATTGTCTTAAGTCTTGGGGCAATTAACGTATGTGCATGTACTGAATCCATGACAAGCAAATTAATGCAAGCTCGAGTCCGGGTCACCCGTGTCGTAGCTTCTTGTTCCACAGTTCATCTCCGCACGTCTCCATTCATCTGACTCCATAGAGACCTGCTCAAACTTGGTGATTCACCAAGCAAGGGAATCTCAAAGTCCATTCATTTGTGGTATGCTGAACTGTCGATGAGCTAATGCATATGAATTTTGAGATGTCTTTCCTGTGTAAGTGTCTCGTACTCTTGTATTAGTATACTATATCCTTGAAATTATTTCTTGTAACTGTAAGGCTCTTAGGCCTCCTATGGTCGAGTCAATCTTTAGCCCCGCAAGGCCTAGGCAGTGTGGGGTAGCGCAGCTAAAACTTTGTTGTTCCCTTCTCCTTATTAATCAATTCCGGCATTGTCGGATCTTTTAAAAAAAATTATTGTAATTGTACGATCTTGTACTCTTGTACTCCCTTCATTTAAGATACTCTTTTTTTTTCTAGATATACAGTTTGGCTAAGCACTTAGATATACAGATCTATGTACATAATAAAAACAATATACTCTTAAAAAGCTAAAAAGCATCTTATAGTTCAGAATGGAGAGAGTAGTATAGTTATTGGTAGAATTATTTCTTTTGGTACTTACTTATTATTAAATGCTAAAAGTTCATTAGTTCGTGTACACCTATAGTACTGGATATGCAGCATAGGCTATACATTTTTTAGAAAAAGCAATACATTTTAGCTTGGATATATATTATTAATATTTTATTTTTTTAAATAGAGCCTATTTTAAAGTTTAGAACAGGGTCTTAGATTTTGTCGGCACGGCCCTGCTCGTGATCGCATATATAGCATGTATAATATCCTATTTTTTTAGATAAAAATAATAGTGCAAATTTATCTGATGTATTTTGGTGTACATGTCCCCATGGGTACGGAAAATAATGTTCAATGTACATATATGGCATCGTCGCCAATATAATGTTTTCAGTTAAGCAAAATCTCCATCCATAATAGAATAATAATAACTTGTCGGGCCGAAAAGAACCCTATCGTTTCCTTCTCTCCCTCTAGGCCCGATCCGTTATCAATCCTGCTTCTCATTGTCCAAAGGAAAGCCCAGAAATTTACTCGCCTACGGCGTCGCTGCTATGTCGTGGCCCTAACATAACATGATCCGCCCATTTCCACTTCCATTTCCTAGGAAGTTGGGCCGGTCAGATACTCCTACATGCTACCTTGGGCTCCTGGGCTGGCTACCTGTCTGGGCACTCTCTTCTCTACTACCTGGGCCTTGTTTTGTTGGTGAAAATTTTTAAAGTTAGTTATTGTAACACTTTCATTTGTATTTGATAATTATTATCTAATCAGATTAGCTAGATTCAAAAGATTCATGTCATAAATTATAGACAAATTATGCAACTAGTTATTTTTATCTACATTTAATGCTTCATGCATGCGTCCAAAGATTCGATGACAAGAAATCTTTAAAAAAATTTAGAAAATTTTTAGGAACTAAACAAAGCCCTGATTTATTTTCTATACGATCTACCTATAGAATGATGATCGAAGCAAAGAAAAGTAGAGAGAATTACTTTGAAGGCAGGACAAGCTGCTCTGATTATG
>Ga0182004_10005195_pt1 | contig 10598 bp, 7 predicted proteins | sample Sormic07211540_1_FD_120479 | JGI IMG/M metagenome (GOLD analysis project Ga0182004, IMG submission 120479) | Endophyte microbial communities from Sorghum bicolor roots, Mead, Nebraska, USA - 072115-40_1 MetaG | ecosystem: Host-associated > Plants > Roots > Unclassified | place: USA: Nebraska...
CTACCGCTGTGAGTAATCAATCTAGGTACTCTCGTCACCTGTTGGCTAGAGTATTTTAGGTTTGACAATTTGCTCTTGTTTGGCGGTGATTTTGGGACAGAGGCCAAATATATATTTCCAGAGGCTCCCATTCACCCCCTTCTGGTCGCTGTTTTCGGTCCTTCAATGGTGACTTATTCAGTGCTAGTATATGAAGTCCTTTTCCTGAATATACAGTGAAAGCTTTACTACCTCCATTGTCTAGCTAAAGCTAATATACAGGTAAAAATTGCAAAAATGTTTCTGAACAACTGTTTTTTTAATTTTAGATTAAATACATAGATCTCGTGCCAACAAGACCCGACATGTCAGAATCACTGTCCCATAAACTTTCTCCAAAGCTTTTAATTTGTTTCAAAATAAGCAATGATGATTAATTGTACTAGTCTTCTTAGGAATTGCAGTACATCACTTAACAAGAGTTAAGACCAACTCCCTTGACAAGCTGTATGATGCAGTCCGGAATGCTTTTATTCCGTAATCTAAAAAAAGAAACTCCATTGACAAGTGGATGGACTTTTGTCAACCTAACAAACTGGAGTTCAATCATTTCTCAGTTATCAGCCTTATTTACTACGTAAGATCGAATTTTGACATAAAGAACTCTTAATTTGTGTCATCATTAATTAGAAGCACACAATCAATTGGTACAATGAACGAACATATCATAATGTTGGTAGAATACAGTACGGTGGATGGGATCAGACGCACGAGCAGCGTTTAAACGAAATGTTGAAAAGGTAGCCGAGTACACAGTGGATGGGATGAAATGCTTTGCGAATTGGCAAGTACTCTTACTAGCAGTAGCTAGTACTAGTACTACACCTAGTCAATTTGTTTGACCTGATGAATTGATTTTTTTTTTTGAGGAATCTGATGAATTGAATTCCTGAACAAGGAGGCAGAGGGAGGCCCTACTAGTACTATCTGGTGGATAATGTGATTAACACAGTATTTGGCAGGATGCTCCACCTGTATAAATCATATCAAATCAAATCATGCAAGCAACAGGACACCGTTACATGGGACACACACTGTCACTGGAAGCTCTCATTTCATCATGGATCAGCAGCTCTGCCATTCCCCTCTGTCCTCTCCTCTGAGCTCTGCTTCCCCTCTGTCCTCTCCTCTGCCCAGCAGCAGAATGTCTGTTTTCAGGCCACTGACAGCCAAGATCAGATGCACAGTACTGCACAGTACCTCTGTTGCATGCCATCAGTCAATGAAGCTAAGGCATATAAATCATACTGTAATTTAGCTTCTGCAGCTCATCATCATGCATGTTTATTTATGTATAAAAAAAATCTCATCTTGGCTACTAGTACTACTAGCATCATCAAACAGATGGAAGATAGATGGATGCCATGGCAATAAGCTAGGCAGGAAAGGTCCAGAGAGGTACGGTCCCCTACCAATCGTTGGCTCCAATCCAATTGATTCATTCATGTCATGTGGGTGTGGGCAACAGTAGTGGTTGATGAATGCAGATGGCACCGGCTGATGGAATTGGCTGGCGTCCGTTTGGCGTTTGCTGCCAAGGATGAGTCTGCATGTGAAGTGAAGTGGGAGGAGTCGCGTGCAATTGAAGCCCTCTTCCCTTTCCGCCAGCTTGTTTGGCTCCCAGCACCGCAAACTTGGTTGGACCTCAGCTGCTTGCTACCCATGGAGCTGTTGGCTGTTGCCTTGCCTTGCCTTCTCCTCTCCTCTCTTCTGCTGATCTTTTTCAGGGACTGTGACTGAGCACGTTTTTCATTAAGAAGAGGAGACTCCTACAACAATATAACTTCAGTTTCTGAGGGACTCATCATAGAGACGATATTTTAGAGAAATAATCACAATTCCATCACACGTACTACTGTATCTTGGAACCAAACACCGGAACAAAGTAGGATATCCTATTTCATGTTTATCCTTTCTCCCAACCAAATACAACCTTAATTAGTAAAGCCATCATCATCAGAGAAAGTAATTCAGGTCCATCCATACGCGTACGTGTTTGTGCACAGCCGCACAGGCTGAGGATCGATCCGATTGAGCGACCGGGCAAATCGGAGGGGGGGGAAGGTGGTGCGTGGTGGGCGACTGTGGAGCTAAGCTAGGGCCAGCGTGTCTGCCATTGGCGGAAGGGAAGACATGGCATCGTGTCTGTTTCTGGTTCGCGTCCAATCGAGCGCTGCTAGAGGCGACACCAATGGAGGAAGGACACGATCGATCGTCGTTGTGCTGGGCTAGCTTAGCTGACTGACTGACTGAAAGATGAGATGGCGCTGGTACTGTTACTGCTACTGCTACTACAGTCTACTTACACAGGTGAGTTGATAGGATATGCAGGCCATTGCAGGCACACTGAATCACAAGGGGGAAAAAAAGTCAGAAACGAGACATTGAACCTCCAATTGAAGGGAAGGAAGGAAGCGATGGTAGGACTAGGAGGTGTGCATCGTTACAGATGCTCATTGACATCGCTCATATCTGCGACCTGATGGAGAATTTTGAGCTTTCTCAAGAACCTGACACCTTCTCTTGGAGACTGTCGCCTGATCAGTGCTACTCGGCCGCTTCTGCATATGGGGCCATGTTTCTAGGCTCGACTCCTGTCTTTGGGGCCAAACAAGTTTGGAAGACAGCTGCCCCGCCGAGAGTGCGCTTCTTCTTCTGGCTGGCTGTTCATAACCGGTGTTGGACTGGTGCCCGTCGTTTTCGTCATGGCTTGCAGGATTCAGATACCATCAGGGGTCTGAAACGTTGGACCACATCCTTTTGGGCTGCTGTTTCAGCCAAGAAGTTTGGCATATCTGTCTGGGGAGGGTGCACCTTAACTTGGATACCCAGCCTGGGGGGCGTTCGGCGCTGGAATGGTGGATCAACTCTAGGAAAGCCGTGCCCAAATTCTTCCGTCGAGGCTTTGACTCCTATGTCTTGCTTGTTGGTTGGTCGCTTTGGAAGGAGAGAAATGCCAGGACATTCCAGGCACGCGCTACATACGCGCAAAGGCTGGCTGCTCTCATCAAGGACGAAGCGGGAGTTTGGTGTGAAGCTGGGAATGGACATCTAGCTACTTTGCTGCGCGTGCAGCTGCTTGAGGGTCCTTTTCGTGTTTTGCTGGGGGTTAGGAGCTTGCTTGTCTTGGGGTTCGGCTTCAGGGGGTAACATCGGTGTTACCTTGTAACTTGTTCTTCGAACTTTCTTCTGCTTAATGAAATACGCGCTTAAGCGTGCTCTCAAAAAAAAATATATATGATATGGAATTCCAATGATACTCCCTTTATTCTACACTCTAGGTGTAGAATACTGTTCTACACCAAATTGCTATATTGAACAGATTCCAGTATTGTTCAGTACTCGTATTTCAGTATTGTTCAGTATTTTCGTGGTCTTGGGTGTACGACTGGATGATACTGAACGTTGTTCAGTATTGCTCAGTATTTTTTCTACTCAGTTTTGACTTACGGTGTAGAATAATATTCTACACCTAGGGTGTAGAATAGCGCTACCGTGTGTGTATATATATATATATATAATAGTGCTCAGTTAAACTAGATATTTATGTTTATTGTATTAAATAAGTATAATTAAATATGTTTTTTATAATATGCTCATTTACAGTCTTAAATATTGACAATATTTTGCATAAACTCAATCAAACTTAATTTAGTTGAACTCTAACCAAACCTAGAATTGGGCAGACTATGATTGTCTTTACTTGGAGGACAAAGGGCATCTCTCATGTCCTATCTGTATGCTCATGGATAGTTCTTGGGCTGTCTGCCTATGGCAATAGCATGTCCTCGCATAGTGGAGTATCTCCTCCATTCTAAAAATAGTGCAACTCTAGATTTGAAATTTGATAAAAAAATATAAGTGCAACTCTAGATTTGCAATTTGATAAAAAAATATAAGTCCAGCTATATTAACAGAGAATAGTATGGTTCTTTTTAAAAAAATAAAATAGGTTTGCTATGAAAAAATATATTTCATAAATAATCTAATATAATACTCCTTATCGGTACTATAAATATTAGTAGTAGTACTTTTTGTCTAAATTTGATTAAACTTAAAATTGTTGGACTCTTCAAATAACGAGAAATGCAGTACTCTTTTTTGGGACAGAGCTAGGGAGCAGTAGGTAGTTCAGGTGTAGCATCTGATCCTGAATTCACAATAGTCAATCTGTTCGCCATGCATGCAATCCCTGATTGATGAATGATGATATATACTCGGGCCTTGTTTACTTCCACCCAAAAATGCAAAATTTTTCAAGATTCCCCGTCACATCGAATATTTAGACACATGCATGGAGTATTAAATATAAATGAAAATAAAAACTAATTGCACAGTTTGGTCGAAATTGACGAGACGAATCTTTTGAGCCCAGTTAGTCTATGGTTGGACGATAATTACCACAAACAAACGAAAGTGCTACAGTGTCACGAAAATTTTCATTTCGGGAAGTAAACAAGGCCTCGGTGTCTTGGTATAGCGACCAATCATGCATGGGATCTGATGGCGTGCAGGTTTTTAATGACTACTAGTAGCAGAAAGCAACCCGTGTCTGGCAAGATTAGGCGAATACTAACCTGCTTTGTCGCTTGCGAGTCTCATGCGACAACGCAAATTGGACACACTGAATTCCTTTTTTTTTTGGAATAATCCTCCATATTGCTTTTTTTTTGTTTGAGTTCAGAGGATACTATGAGGTTTTAAGGCCCAAACAAACTGGATCCTACTCTGAAACAAGAACCTGCTATTATTCCTAGGTACTACTATTGTCCAGGAAGGAATAGAAGACATGGGCGGGCCGGCGTGGCTGGAGAATGAACAGGAAGCTGGAACAGGAAGAAAGGCCCATGCATGCATGCATGCATCATGGGCATTTGGGACCTCCTCTCTTGGTCTTCCAGTTGTTGTAGCAGGGGCAGGTGTCCTTGTTGCCGTAGGTGCCCGGCGGCACGCACAGGCACTTGGTGCAGCACTTGTTGCAGAAGAAGAGGCACGGCTTCTTGTGGTGCGTCTTGGAGCATCGCCGCTTGCACTCCCCGCCGCACTCTGCAACAATTCACAATGCATTGTTTGAGTTTAATTAATCAGAACTTTGTTCTTGTTGCTGAGGAAGTAGCACAGATCGATCGAGCCTAATAAACTGACAAAAACATCATCAAGCAGGAAGAACTGAACAAAATCATCTATGGAGTATATATATATATATGCGCCTACGACGACTTACGAGAGGGCTTCAGGTTTCCCTTGCCATCCTTGTTGTGGCCCTGCACAAGCAGCAGCAGATGCATGCGTTCATCATTTCCAGGTTCTTATTATCGATCTGTCGTCGTGCTCGCTCGTAATAAAGCTTATTAACATGTGTATGTACTCCGATCTGAACCGATCGTGTTGTTGGTCAGTTTTATATTTACCTTGTGGTTGTGGTGGCCGCCGCTGCCGCCTTTGTCTAGCTGCTCTTCATCACCACCGTCGTCGTCGTCGACACCATTGGCATCGATGATCTTCAGAGTTGTTGAGATCGGTGCAGGGCAGAGCAATCCAAGCAGAAAATGTAAGAGACTGGAGAAGAGCCAAGAAGAGAGATCACCAGTGCAGCATGCATGCATACACATACACACCTCGGCGGAGACGATCGCGGCCAGGACGAGGAAGCAGAGGAGCAGCGCCGCCACCTTGTTCTTGGTGGTCATGCCGGCCAGGGAGATTTGAGGCCGGGACACCCGCGCGCCGCCGCCGGACGGGGATGGAAGGAACAGGACTTCTACTTGTACAAGAGGTACGGTGGATGGATGGATGGATCGTACGCTGCTAGATATATATATATATAGGAGATCAGATGGCTAACAATAGATGAATTCAGTTGGAGATATTTCTACAGAGAATTGACTGCCTGACTATATGGGAGTGAATGATACGACTGAGACTGGTTCAGAGGGTGTGAAAATAAATGTGAAACGCCTATGCATGCCATGCCATTGTAATGAACATGCAGCAAGCAGTGCATGAATGTCAAGAACACAATTTCTTTATCCTTAAGGGCACATGCCATCGCATTGTGAATCACAGGATTCGCTCTGAGATTCGTGCTCAGCAGAAGAAAGACAATAGAAAATTATCTCTCTCCCGCTAGACACGAATCTTAGAGCAAATCCTGTGGTCGATATTATGAGGGCATGTGCCCTAATCGGTAATTTTACTTTACCATTGACTTTTGCATTCCAAAATACACTAGGCTGCTTGTCCTATTAGTTTAAATTTTATATCTATCCCTAATATTAATTAGGGATACATCTATATATGTATATATATTTTTATTTGTATCAATATCTATATGACTATATGACTATATCTATATCTATATCTATAAAAGATCGAAACATTTTTTTTGTGACGAAAAGATCGAAATAATTGAGAAATACACTTCACCAAATAATATAATCCTTCCTGACTCATCAGCTTCAAAAAGGGAGTTTCGTTATTTCTGCAAATCGTAGGGACAAAACTCTCAGCAGCTTGAAATTTCCAGTAGCAGTTTGTACCCAAGAGGATGATACTCCATACTCGAACAAAATGAAGGACCGTATCTTTTCTCCACCCTCAAGAGCATCTGTAATGCTGTCAGATTTCAGTACTGATAAACGGCGTGCTTCTCTGCTATGCATTGTAACACGAGAGTTATCCAGAACAGAAAATTTCTCACTTGTGCACTTTTGCTTACAACTATATCTCTGACAAGATCATGCATTTGAAATATCTCTGACCTACCATAAGCATCTCTCTGGACCACCTGAAGGAGAGAACGTTGAGCGATTTCATTGAGATATTCAGCTCCTACTTCCTCCATAGTTATACTAGTTGGCCCCCTTTCTTCTATAAAGTCTTCAGTTATCCATAATCTAATAATCTCTTCTCCTCTAATCTGGTGGTCTTCAGGAAATAGGCCACAATATAGAAAGCAGTTCTTTACATTTCCTGGTAAATAGTTGATGCTAAGATCGAGGGCATTCCTCACAGCGTTGAGATCTGGGTTGTTTCCTATTTGCCAAACTAGCTGATGATAAAAGGAATTCCATTCATTTTCATATGGCTTCTTGCGTGAGAGCAAACTTCCAATGGCAACAATAGCTAGTGGCAGTCCTTCACACTTGTCCACAATTTTTTCTGCCCAATAAGCAACACTTTGAGGACATGTTTTGCCTTCTAGTCTTGGAAAGGCTTTGCTACAAAAGAGATCCCACGCTTCTTTCTTTCCCAGGGTTTTTAGTTGCATGCAGTGCTCATCATCTGCTAATGAAGCAACATCTTCATTTCTTGTTGTTATGATAATTCTGCTTCCTTTCTTGCTTCTAGACAATGCAGGATCTAATAATACCCAGGCATCTCGACTCCACATGTCGTCCAAGACAATCAAATACCTGTTGTCCTGCAAGAAGTTTGCTAGTTTTTCTAACAAGCTTGCAAGGTCCATAGTGTCAACCTTCTGAGGGATGTCCTTTTGCTTCTGTTGGAGCTGCTTTAATATTCCCCTCAAGAGATGCCCATTGTTATAACTTTGAGAAACTGCAATCCATGCAAAACAGTTAAAATGTTGTTTAACTTCATCCTTTTTATATACCTGACGGACAAGAGTAGTTTTGCCTAAACCACCCATACCACGTACAGAGACAATTGTTCGTTCTTCTTGCCCGTGTATCAGCTGTTTCACAAGCCATGCCGTTTCTAATTCGATCCCGACTATGTTATCCTCGATGTTCAGACATGTTGTGTCCAGCACATGTTGCAGTTGACTATTCTGAAATTGGTAGTTCACTTCTCCTTCTCCCATTATTGCAATGCCATAACGATCTCGCAGGCTTGTGAGCTTTGAAAGACGGACCTCGATCTGCCTAAGCTGTTACAGTAATGCTCTGCCAACCACCCACGTCTTTGGAACGATGCCATAGTTTCTTTAGTGAGCTACTCTTTTTGGTGTCTGATTTTGCAAGCAGGTATGCATACTCGTCAATGACATCCTCGGCATCGTGTGAAACCTTCTTTACCTCATCAAGCCAGGCATCAAAAGCCAAGTTATGCGATGAACACATTGGTACTTGCATGAGAAAAGCTTTCATTACTCTAAATTCAATCTCAATCTGCCTCATGTTGTTGTCAGCTTCAAGCAAATCTGATGCTTCTTTTCCTAACCGTGAGCCTATTGCCTTTAGCGCCTCTCTCCCCAAACTAGCAGCAATTTTCTGAAGTACGACAGAAACCACAGCCTCTGCCATCTTTGCTTTATAGATTGTGGAATACTACTTGGGTAAGCCTCCAAGTTAAATACTGTGATCTTATATGGAAACCCTGTGTTGTTGAAAAAAGAACATTGGATGAATAAATGTACTATGATTAATGTAAGGTCAGAACATGAGTATCTGTATAACATACTGAATTAGCATGTGAGACTGTCAGGTTTGCATTCAGTTTGTACTTGTCAGATTCAGATACACTGAACACAAACGTTCTAGCTTTAGATGGTCAAATAGTACAACCAAGTACAAGCAAGGCTGTCGTCCCACTTGTATGATGATTAGAGAATCAAAGTGAAAAAAATCTTGGGGGTCACTGCAATAGGCAACAGGGGAACTAGAAAAGCCTTACAGGTCTATTTTCAGAGCTTATTGTTCCTAAGCAATCTAGCATCTCCAGGCCATGCAAGTAGATGGAGGCTTAAAGTTAACCTTGCAGACAGATGGCATGTACTCCCTCCATCCCAAGAAGTGCGTAATTCTAGATTTAAACTAAATTCTTTCAGGATAGGAGTAATAGATAGATCCTATGCCACTACATATAGATGAGCTGGCGCAGAAAAACAAGATAGGTAAAATATACATGGTCGAGTTTCAACTTGCTCTTTAGCTTAGATCTGAAGCAAGGGAGAGCAAAATATGCCAAGCAAGAGGGAAACTTCTACTGTAGAGCTGTCAGATGTAAGTTAAACAACTACATCACGAGTTCATATATAGCAAACGAACAATCGAGAATAGAATCTACTGAACCATCAAGAATCGAATCCTAGGAAACAAGTTTCAGAGAAATCACAATTGCAGAGATACTGTATGAGAGAAGGGATCATACATTGCTAGCGAAATGACTGTCTGCCTCTGCCCAAGCTAAGGATCACGTCGTCGCCTCTGATTTCTTTTGCGAACTGCTAGTCGATGATCCAATCATTTCCTTCACGGCTTCACCTATCACCCACTCTGACTTGACCAATCAGGTCGTCGGACACCTGATGGAAAAATAAAGAAGAACACGGGGCCTACGCCGGATATGAAACCTACCACGGGCCCGAAATTTTCCTTCATCCGAGTTTACAGCAGGCTTTTCCACGTCCGGCCACCGCACAATTCTTTTTTTTTTAATATAAAAACACTTGGATGGTGTTCATTGTAATGGAAAAAGAAACTGATAATGTTTAGTGGAATAAAAAATATTAAAAACATGTTGCTTTGGAATCATCAACCTCTACAATCTACTTCAACTTAGCAACATTTTTGAGCCACAATTATATAAACATCATTTTTACATAAAAAAGACAAAAAAGCAAATATTAATGTAATTATGGAGTCAAATTAAAGGAGGTAAGTGATCATTATGGGCCGGTTCAGTAGAGTTCCACTTCTAGTCATAGCTTCTTCGGATCCCTACCCTGCCAAATGCTGAAAATACAACTGAATTTTGTTGGGGAACCAATGAGAATCATATCTACTCCTACATTTATGCTTCGAGGTGAGAGCTAAAAAAATGCCCTCCAACACTTACCATTGCTCCTCTTTCAATCGCCACTAAAATTGATTCCTATCTTGCTCCGCCACTAGAATCACTCCATGGGAGAATAAAAAAGTGGAGCTCAAGAATAAAAAAGGATAGCTTTGCTAAACTACCTATATTTGAACACGGCTAGGTCAAATTTTCCCATGGTAGCCTGTTAAGGCCAATCTTAATGGAGTTTTACTAGAGTTTCATACACATTAAATATGCTGATGTGGCGCTATATTAATGAAGAGAGAGATGATAAAAGTTTTATGAAAGTAGAGAGAGTTTCATCCCCAGAAAACTCCTATGCACTATTTCTAAAATATGGATGTATTAGAAACTGAGTCATGAAACTCCCATCGAGGATGGGCCTATTTAGAAAGAATCGATTTGAACCATGGAAGTTCGATGTTGATTTGGCTATGTCGACAATAGCTCTAAAAGGATCGATTTGATGCCTAGAGGAGATGAAAGGAATAGTCTTTACAAAACTTTTACACATAAATTAGTAATTAAAACAACGTAAAACAAACACACCGTCAAACCCGGCCTAGCTGGCCAGCGAAGTCGGTCTGGACGGCTTTGCTCACTTAGAAAGACAAAACTTTTACACACTGCCAAACTAAGTCATAAAACTCTTATTGATACAAACACACCATCAAACCCGGCCTATTTAGAAAGAGAACGTATCTAGTAGAAACCACAACCTTCGTAAAAACCCGTGTAAACCATGGCAAAAAAAGTTGTCTCAATTTACCAAAAAA
>Ga0182004_10005196_pt1 | contig 10597 bp, 8 predicted proteins | sample Sormic07211540_1_FD_120479 | JGI IMG/M metagenome (GOLD analysis project Ga0182004, IMG submission 120479) | Endophyte microbial communities from Sorghum bicolor roots, Mead, Nebraska, USA - 072115-40_1 MetaG | ecosystem: Host-associated > Plants > Roots > Unclassified | place: USA: Nebraska...
ACTCTATGATGAACTTGTTCTCCTCCAGGGGCCAGGGGGTCTGCTTATATAGTCCCCTCAGGTGAACGTGGGCTGTTGGATCAAACCGACATTGATTGAATGGTTATCCTTGATCCTTTAGGTCGTTGGAGCGTGATCCGCGAATTTAAACGTGATTGGCCACACCACCAGGGCGGGCGCCCTAGGGGGGAGGGCGGGCGCCCTGCCCCCGGGCCCTATCACCTTACCGTTCGTTCCCGTGGCTTCTGGAGTCTTTTAGATGGTAGAAAATTGCGTGGTGCGTTAATATCTCTATGTAATCCCGACATGTGGGCCTTTCTTCCTTATTTCCTGATAACCCCCTGTAGAAACAGATAAACAACAAAACTCATGGAATTCTATCAGATCAAACCCTAATTATAGGTGTTGTTTGCATATTGGTCCTTCCTCTTGTTTATTTGATAATTATAATTGGTACTTAAGAACCGTCAACAATGTAGACTCCAAATGATGTGTATTTTACAAATGAGGGCGAGCCATCTATTTATAGCCCAACTAGGATGGTTCGGGGGATCTAAATATGGTAGTAGGTGAAACCGTCCTGTGCATGGCGGTATGCAACCGCCAAAGAAAGGTGGGGCCGGTTTGCCGCCAACAAGGTGGTGCCCGCAACCAGGTGCGCGCTACCTGGTGGGCCCCACCTGGCCACTACCTTCGCGTGGCTTGCTCCCTGCTGGACCTCATTTGCTGCTTTGGTTACGATTGGGTCCAGTTTGATGTTGAAGGTGGGCTTCTTATTTATTTTTGATTGCGCACTTGTGAATTCATCTTTTGCACTTTCTTTATTTTATTGTTTTCTTCGACTTGTCACATTATAAATCCTGCAAAACAAAATACCATGGTACAAGTGGAACTATGTCAATAGCAAAAGCATATGTGATGTCAATATGTTTATTCCTCTTCTTTATAGTCTAAGTTGGTAGTATAAATCCTCCATACTGACTGCCAACACCAGCCTAGTGAGAAGTACAGCATATCATCCTCAGACCTCAGGCCAAATAGAGAGACTTAATCAGGTGCTCGAAGATATGTTAAGAGCTTGTGTGTTATCGTCGAGGGGTTCTTGGGAAGCATGGTTACCTTTGGCTGGATTCTGTTACCACAACAGCTACCAAGAGAGCATCAAGATGGCTCCGTTCGAAGCTCTGTATGGTGGAAAGTGTAGAACTCCGTTAAACTAGGTCGAACCTAGTGACAGGAGATACTACAACATTGACTTCGTGAATGAAGCCGAGAAAAAGGTACAGATCATACAGCAACACATGAAAGCCACACAGTCATGTCAGAAAAGTTATGCCGACAAGAGAAGAAGACCGCTTGAGTTTGCTGTGGGTGACTATATTTACCTTAAGGTTACTCCAATGAAGAAAGTTCAATGTTTTAGGGCCCAAACTAAGCTTGCACCGAGGTACATGGGACCGTATCACATAGTAAAGCGGAAAGGCCCTGTGGCCTACAAGATACAGTTGCCTGAAGAGTTAAGTTCTATCTTTCTCGTTTTCCATGTGTCCCTGCTAAGAAAATGTCTGAAGGTGCATAAGCAAAGGATTGAGCCTCGGGGGATCTAGAAAAAGGCAGACCTAGAATACAAGGAGCAACCGGTGAGTATAGTACATACGAAGGAGCAAGTAACCAGCAACAGAGTGGTAAAAACCTACAAAGTTGATTGGAGTCATCATGACGATAGGGATGCCACGTGGTAAACAGAGGATTACCTAAAAGTAGCTTACCCAAAATATCATAAGAAATGGTTAGTAACTCAAAATCATGGGACGAGATTTTTTTAAGGGGGAAGGGCTGTAACACCCTAGGTGTTAAGCATGCACTTAGTCTCATAAATCATGCATAAGTATTCTCATAAAGCATGGGCATGAGCATGGCATCATATGAGCATAGTAGAAATTAAGTGTGATTTTATGTGCTTAATTAAAATAGATTTAATTGTTCTAAATTAATATGCTTGCTTTAAAAATGCTTATGATGACCAAATTAGGTTAAGATATGTTTTAGATGAATTAAGATTAATTTTGTGTAATGTTTGGAGCTTTGGAATTTTGGAAATTGATTTTATACAAAATTCCACAAAATGAATTTATTTAAAACCTAAAACTAGTTTAAATTTGTAATTCAAAATCTATTTAAATTTTGGGGTTTCACTTTAAAGCAAAGTTGTAGAGGTTTTTATGGGGAGCATTTTCTATTTTTACCCCAAACCCTAAAAAATTTTGCAAAACTCTCTAGAACTGTGTTTAAGCTTTTGGGAAAAGAATTTTAAAAAAGAAAAAGGGGCGTTGTTCACTGGCGGGCCGGCGCCAACCAACCGGCCCAGCCAGTGAAACCAGCCAGGCCCCACCGCGCGCGCCTCTTCTCCCTCCTCCCGCTCGGCGCAGCGGTAGCGCTGCGCGTCTGCCCGACCGCGTCCGGGCCGCGACGCCGAGTGGCCGGCATGCGCGCCCCGGCCAGCGCCACGACCTCCACCTCGCCTACCACTGCCATAAGTGCAATCGCCATTCTCCTCCCTCTCCTATGCGCTTGCTCTCGCCTTCTCTCTCGCCTCCTCGCCCTCACTCTGACTGCGCCAGCGCCACCATCACCATTGGAGCTCCCGAGCTTCCCCGCGACTGTTCTTCTCTGACGAACGGGCCATCCCTCGATTCGCTCCGCTTCTACCTCACCATCCCTGAACGCACCTCCTAGCGCATTGAGACGCTCGGTAAGACCCTTTTTGCCCTCATCATCTTCTCCAGTGTGAGCACCACCGCTGCTCGCGTTGTCAGAGTGCCATCGTGCTTCTTTTCGCTCCCTTCCAAGCACATTTCTTTCACCTTTGCACCGCGATGCTCCCGCACCCACCTATTCACACTCTACCGTGCTAGAAGCTCGGGCTCCATGGTGAGCAGAGCCACCGCTCCACCATGGCCAGCGGCGAGCTCGTTCTGGTCCATCTCCAGTCACGTGTAGGGGGGCAACGTGTTCACCTCGGGCTGTAGAACATCTAGGAGCGCTTGGTTCGCCAAAAGGGGTCGAGCTCCGGCTCGCCAGAGTTCGCCCCCCTTCCTGTAGTGGCTGACGGGTGGGACCGTGGCCCACTTGTCTGTCGCTCGCGAGGCAGGCGGGTGCACTGCACCGGGTGCACCTAGCCAGACTCAGCGGATTTGAAATACGATTTTCAGAAAAATGATTTCCAGAAATTTGTTTAAACCTTGTTTATTTCATAACTTGAGTTCTATAGCTCCAAAAATGGTGAAATAAATTTTGGCATGTTACATAAATTGAGATCTACAGTTTGGTACCCTTGCATGTTATGTTTGACTACCTTTTCTGTGTACATATATTTAATACATGTTATTGTTGTTTATTAGAAAATGCACAGTAAATAGATATGTCTCAGAAAAATGTGATTCTTGTTTTACTAGCTTTGCATGGATGTGTAGTTCCTAGGAAAAATGTGTAGCACAATATTTGCTGTGTAAATTAATTTATGTTGATTTAAATGCTTCAATATCAGTGGTTTATGAATTTTAGTAAATAATTGGATCATGCACTTATTCTAGAAATTTTTGTGAGTCTTTCTTATGTTAACAAGTAATCTATAAAAATATGAAATCTGTTTTTTGACACTTTGACACTAGTAGGGTATTTTCCCTTAACTATATTAATAAAATTGTGATTTTTGTGTGGGCCATGCTATCTGCCTAAATGAAATGAAAATTTGGTAGTAGACTTTATAGATAACCTGTGTCATGTTGTAATTTTTGTAGAATTTAATTAAGTGCAGAAGTATATGCTAGTGTTGTAAGCCTGATAAAAAAAAATAAATAAATAAATAAACTCTTGCTATACATGAAATGGATAAAATGTAATATGTTTGGTGTATCTTTGAAGCAATATGATAACTTGCTGGTTTAGTAGTAGCTTGTAGAAGAGAATGCAATAGATAACTTGTTTGGGTTACATGTTCTTGGATGATGTTGACTACCTAGTCGTAATAGTTTCTTGTTTCATCCTTCACGACTCTTCTGTACCGAGGAGTAGATCTGCACATACTCATTAAGCATCATATCATGATCATCCTGCACTTCCACTTATTTGTGCATATGCATCATATAGGCTCACAGGAGAACGAGGTAGAACCTGAGAAATCGGAGGAGACCCCGATGCAGGGACTTCTGGAAGGTCAAGAGCCAGAACGAGAGCTACAGGAGTGCCCCGACCACAAGCCTAGCACCTTCGAGAGAGGCAAGCCCTGGAGCATTCTAAATCTCCCTATTTTTCACTAACTTACTTTCTTATATCATGATGGTTTACTGTGTTGCATTAAGTGACAGGAGTTGCTTGATACCGTTGATGCATAGTTATTCCTTGAATTTACCACCTATCTACCTGCCTTGTCCAAAGTAGATAGGCTCAAAGTCTATGGTTAGCTTGCTTAGAGCGATAGAAGTCGGGTGATTTCCTGTCACCTGCGAGATATAAGTGGATACCTAATGGTCTAGCTATTTGTTGCTATTGTGAGAAGTAACCAAGTGTGGAAATGAAACTGGGACCGGGCAGGGTCTTATGGTGGTGTTGACCATAGTGCCCCTGCCTGTGTCGATCAAGGACCGATCGTTGATGACCCACTTGTCATGTTGAACACATGCCCATACTTAGTTGGAAGGATAAGTCGTTCCGACCGCAAAGACTGAACACTATCCGGGCCAGGAATCGGCCAGATGTGCGCGCTGTATTAGTGCTAGTTGAGGAGAACGACGAGGGTGCAGCGCGCAACCTTGGTATACCTTGGATACCTCGGTCGCTAGATCGGTCCTCGTGTACACGCGGTGCCTATCGAACCAGCGAATTGGTCCTAGATAGTGTAATACGGTGATCTATAGCTAACTTGATCAGTGAGTGTGGTTTGTGTGGGGAATAACTCGCCAGCTGGTTAGAAATCGATTTGAATCGGTGTCGCTCCTGGATAGTGAGCACTTGACTAGAGCTTTGTCCTTGTAGGAAGGACTATGAAACAATTTGGTTATGGTATAAGACGATTAGTGAATGCTATGATATGGTACTATCATATTGAAACAATTGTTTGCAATAGTACAGGTGCTAACCTAGATGGTAGGTAATAATACCTAACTTGAGCTAAAGAAAAGCAAGGGGGTTTTAGGAATACATTCCTAGATGGTTAAAGCTTTTATGCAAAAAAGGTTCACCTATCCCACTATCCAGCCTTCATGATCCTTGAAGAGTCTTTATTTCTAGTTTATGACGGGTAAGTCTAGGTGAGTACATTCTCGTACTCAAGGTTCCATTCCCATGTTGTTTTGCAGATGGGCAGATGTACTATGGGTATTGCATCAACTGCTTGTACCCAGCAATGGGTGATGATAAGACCAAGGGCAATTGTCACTCTACCTCCTCTTTTTCTTTTGTGGGAATGATCAGACTCTGGCACTGTAACAAATTAAGCGTGTGTGTACTTTTGAAATGAAATGCTTCCGCTACTGTTGAACTTGTTTGTAATAACTATGTCTGAACTCTGATGTAATTTCCAAATGATGTGAACTGAATGTACTTGTGGATGGTGACCACTGAACTTATTACGATCCTGGCTATATGTGCGAAAAGTGGTTTGAAATCCCTTGAAATTTCACGGACTACCAGAATTATATGGGCTTAAGCCTGACGGTTTGACTGTGCAAATGATCGCTATTACGCTTAATCTTTATAATTTGGTCGGTTCTGTTACAAAACCAAATTAAATGTGCGCTAAAGATTAATCCTCAAACTCGGTGGAAGCAAGATCCGTGAGGTTGAACCAGATTGGTTGATCCCATTGGGCGGTCGCCCCTGACAAGGTGGGGCGCCCGGCCCTGCCCTGTGGTAGGTGGGTCCCACCTTTCAGGTGGTGTCTTCCCAAGCCTTTTGGAGTATTCCTGAGTTCATGTTTCACGTGTTCTATCTATGTAAATTTGACATGTGGACCAATTTTGTTCTTATTCTGATAACCCCTGTAGAAATAGATAAACACCAAAACTTGTGGAATTCTATTTGTGATAACCCCTATAGCTAAATAATATTCTGATTTTAATCCTTTCTCATGCTATGTTGATGGTTAAAAAGAGTACTTATCTACCGTCAACAAACTCCCCCAAGCTTACCTTTTGCTCATCCCTGAGCAAAGATAGACTCACTGATGGATCAGGAGTTGCTACAGTGCTTTCACGCCTCACATGTACACATGTTTTCAAACAAGGACTCTCCTCCAGTTTATAGTGAACTATTTTGACTCAAGACTCACCCATATTACCTTTCACCATGGAGCTTGTAGCTATCACTTAGGTCTTGAGCAGTTGAAAGATAGAACAGTTAAGTCAAGCACTATGCTACTCACCCTTTGCTCAACTATTATTCCAGAGTTTTGCAAGATTTTCAAATAAAACTCATAGTTTCCTAGTATAACACTTTCCAGTGTCTCACATGTGGTATTTTTGGATCCTCTTCTAGGCAAGTGAGTATGCTTTCTCTTAGCTCTTAGAATATGTGATATTTGTAGTACTAAGGAATAGTTGCCTTCTCTCTCACCCTACTTCTAATTGGCTTATGTGGAGCTCATAGGTGGGAAAGACTATTCAAACCTACTTACCTGTATTGCATAGTTAAACCGTGGATCCATAGAAACTAATTATACAATCAAGTCATATGTGCATGTGAGTGAATGAAATGGATGACAAGGATGGAAGTGGTTATGAGGGGTGATAACTTATTGTGAATATCTAATTCTACATTTGCTCCCTTGGGAAAACATACCTCCCTAATCTAAGAATAAGGACTTGGGTTTTCTTTTGCATTGGAACTTTTGTTCTCTTTCTTTCTTTTCTCTTTTTTTAGATCAACCATACCGTTTTAATGCACTAAAAAAAGCAGCAGGGAGTATCAACTGAAATAACTCGAGCTTTATTGGATAAATAGAATAATACATTATGGCAATGGATGAAGGAATGCTTACTCCTAGGGTAGGAGCAGCATCGGTGCGTGTTTCCAGGATAGAAATAGCACAGAGTGTAGTGCATATATGTGGGTGGTACTAACAAGGAACAAAAGTAGCACATAGTGAAATGTGGTGGATGTAAGTGGTTGCGTACCTCTGAGGACAAAAGTAGCTAAGACCAATGGACGGAGAGCACATAATAGTGAATTTAACTGCATGACTAGTTCCTTAGGGTCTATGTAGCTTAACTATCCTCAATGCTTATAGGTTGAAATATAAGTGGAGGTTTTCCTAATCTAACAAGCATGAGTATTTGGCTATTGTAGGAATTAAACTCTCATCATAAAGGAACTCATCATGTAGCAATTAAAATTTTGAAAATAAATTCTCTAGAACTCTGGCATCTCTAGGAGCAAGTTTGATAGCAGCTCAAGACCTTCCCATATCATATCCATCAACTACCTAGACTTAGATCAAGCAATTGCTATCCACAAGTTTCAGGTTCAGAGCAAAATCTTAAGTCTAAATAGTTGTGTCTAAAACTCAGGAGACTACAAGGTTGAAAACTAGATACTTGGAAGGAATTACAACAGAGCAACCACTACGTGGTTTTCACCCTTTAACCACGAAACACTTTGGCAACACCACTTATTTGGGTGAAATAGGGGGGTACTATGACACCCAAACACTAAATGGGTAGTAATATATGTGCCTATTGCTACAGTTTAAGTGTGTTGTGATATTGTTTATTTTGGTTGCAACAAGGGCATGATAGTGCACCCATTTTATGGATTTTTGTTGCAATTTGTTCGTTGTACAGCTACAACAAATTTTAGTTGCATTAGTAGTTCGTGTGTTGCAATAGAAAGGTAATATGGCAACCATATTAGCTTTGGTTGCTTATGAAGGGCAATATCACGACTAGTGATGTAGGTTGCAACATGATTGGCATGTTGTGGCAATAGCTACATGGCTATTGCATCCTTTCTAGCTGTGAGATGCAATATCATGTATGTGTTGCCACCATTGTTGTTCGGTAGTAATACTACCCATAGTCGTGGCAACAGGTATACATCTATTGCAACAAAGTCTTACTTGGTTACACTCAAATTGTATTCCTCTATACATAATATAGGTTGGTTACCAGTCCCAATCCGCACACCACATTTTCCTTTCCCAAACCGCCCGTCACTGCCGTCATCGTCCCCCCTGCTCGCTCGTCGCCCGACGTTAGCATTCATTATGGATCTAGGTATGGCGGTGTAGAGGGAAGATCACTTGTCCACTGGGAGTAGGGCATCGAGGAGGGAGGAAGGACGAGCCATCAGTTCCTATCGCGCGCAAGCACCATATCCGGTAGGTCAAGAAATTGGGCTACCTCTAGTTAAGTGTCCACATTGCAACCTCGCTCATGTGATCAAGCTTCACGTCATGTTGGAGACTAGAAACAAGGGCAGGAGCTTTATCAAGTGTCTAAGGAATGGGGTCAGTGAAGCTTTCTTGCTAACTGTTGTCAACCATTGTATGCATAATCTTTGTGTTAACTGTTGTAGTTCCAACTTTTTGCAGAAACCCAAATTTTGTGGCTACTATAAGTTTCAGAAGGAGTACTTAGATGACTTGATTGATAAGAAGGTGGTTGTCATCATGTGTGAGGAGCTTGAGGATTTGGAAGAAAGGATAGAGGGAAGTGAACTTGCAATAGATGATGAGGGGACGAAGGACCCGGAGAAGAAATTGGACCACCTAATGTGGAAAATGAATCTGGTCTTTGTTTGTGTTGGAATTGTTCTACTTAGTCTTGTAGTGAAGTACCTGATGTAATGACGTTGAGTAATGTTTATCGATCAACAACTTGTATGTGTTTTAAAGGGATCTTTTACCTATTTAAATTTCACAAAGTGTGGTTCAAAAAAACACTTGACTTCAACATATGGTATATGAATTTTATACATGTTCAAAGTTTTTCTTGTTATGATTCCATGACCTGAACAAATTTTTTTTGACATGGCAAACAAAAATTAACAGAAAACAAGCGGTGCAACTACTGGGTAATTAATAGATGAACTAGGATACATCCAATATCATGGAAATAAATTGTTTGTTCACACACAAACAAAATCATAAAAGTAATCAAATAAAAAAGTCATCATCTTGGGATTCTACCCTAGAAACAATTGGTGCAACAACTCAATCCTCAATGTACATGGCATCTTCCTCATCTCCATCATCATCTAATAAGGCCACATGGTATGGTTCATCAACTGCTTTAGCCTGTACCTGAGCAATAACAGAGACATCACCCATTGTGCCTTCCTTGTCTGGTCTTGTCCAATTTGTCAAATCCTCTTGTCCACCGAGTAAATCACTAATGCCTTGGATACCCACATTAATTGAGTCCTCCAGTTCAAATTCAGGCATGGCAAACAAGTCCCTTGGTTTCATCGCAATAACACTTCTCCAACCAGGTTTGTTTACCAGATCCACCTAAAACACCTATTCTGCCTGTGTAACTAGAATATAAGGTTCATTCTCATAGCTGTTCCTAGTAGTATCGATATCAATAACCCCAAACTGATCCTTATTGTATCCTCTGCCTCTGCTTGTACTCGTGACAGGCACATCATACCAGTCACATTCGAACAAAATAACTTCTTTTTGTCCTATGAATTCTAGTGATATCATTCTTTTAATCACCCCATACCAGCACATGTTGTCAGTACTAGGGTCCCCCTTCACAAGCACACCACTATTTTGGGTTACTAGGCTTTTCTCAATGTCAAATGTTCGAAATATCCCATTATTGATATGGCATCTATGCAATGTACGAGCTCGATTGTCCGTCCAATCAGCAAATGCAAACATCTCTGTACTTACTTCCCCTTTGGCATATTGCTCTCTGACCATGCCCTCAAACCATCTTACAAATTGTTCCTCGTGTCGCTTTTTAAGATTTTTTGAACCACAATGTGCCTGCAGTTCTGCCATATGCACACTGCATAGAACATTATATTAATAATATAATGTTAGTTTGAGATATAAAATTTAATTAAAACAATGTTGTTTAATAATATGTAACTTACTTGATCCATGGTTTGGCTTCATCACAATTAGAAATAATGTAGTGCTTCATCTTCTGCATCTCATCTCTTCTAAAGGATATGGACAGTCTGTCCTCTCCTCTTGTAATCCATTGCAGCAAATATGCTTAGACTAGATGGTGGCTCATTCAGCAATACTTTCATGGCGATCACCACGATTCAGTTTGGTGTCCATGTCCAAGAATCTAGAGCAAAATGTAAGGCACTCCTCTAGTATGTATCCCTCGGCTATTGATCCTTCAGGGTGCGCCTTGTTCCTCACATATCCTTTTGCAGTACGTAGGAACCACTCCACTGGGTACATCCATCTATAACAAACGGGCCCTCTTAGTTTCGCCTCTTCACCTAGATGAACGTCGCACCCGGTTTTCCAAAGAAGACCAAGCGCTAACTATATGTGTGCCCAGGATGTCCACACGACACATATAGCGACAAATATGGAGAATATCAAGAACAATGCTTTATTATATATCGGAAC
>Ga0182004_10005197_pt1 | contig 10597 bp, 5 predicted proteins | sample Sormic07211540_1_FD_120479 | JGI IMG/M metagenome (GOLD analysis project Ga0182004, IMG submission 120479) | Endophyte microbial communities from Sorghum bicolor roots, Mead, Nebraska, USA - 072115-40_1 MetaG | ecosystem: Host-associated > Plants > Roots > Unclassified | place: USA: Nebraska...
ATAAAAGGTACATAGGACTAACACCTCTTGTGCCTAGACAATATGGTACTATTCCTATAGACAAATAACTAAGAGAGACACTAATTAACACTAATGGGCTTAAGGCCCAACTAGGACACTTGCACCCTACAGCGCCCCTCATTATGCCCATGACAGATCACCTAGGTCTATGCCATAAGTGTCTAGGTGGTACGATTATGTGAAAGGGGTTGGGTTGCACACCTTGCCTTATGAGCTTAATAACTATCAACGGGCCATGCAAACAAAATTATTTGCACATATAACATTGTATGTGGCCCAATTTCTTTTCCAGTAATGCTCACTTGATTCCTACCCATGAAGAAAATTATGGTACCCTTGCAAGTTAAGCTAGCATGGCTGAGCTTGACCAATGCATACCTTGAGCTGCACTGCAACTAAGGTTTTTTTTGAAAAATTGGCAGGAGCTCTGCCTCTCAATTAAGATGGAAAAGAAAGTTTATATACAACATGCCTGTAAGCCTAGGTTCCCAAGGGCACACATTCCAACATGACACTCTCAACTAAGCGAAATTGTTTAGCGCCCTTGATCCCAGCCAATGTCCTCCTTTGTCCTGTGAGCCACCTGGTTTGCATTCAAAGAACTGTTATCAAAGATCCTCTACTTCTTTCTTTCCATATGTTCCAAATTATGTATATAACCACCCCATTGAAGTGTCGCTGCCTTTGTCTTGGGATTTTTGCAGCTGCTTCCACCCACCAAGAGTTGATTTCAGTTGGCTGGGTCTATGACCTAATTAGATTGACATCAAAGTGTTCCCAGGTTAGCACAATGTCCCAAAATTGTTTGGCTGGGCATAGTAGGCTGAGATGGAGACCTGACTCCAGTGGCCCGTTGCACATGACGCAATGATCCTGGTGTGGCCAGTTTCTTAGCTGTAGGTTGTTAGCCGGCGAGATTTTGTTTTGGATGAGGATCCAGGCGAAACAGTTGACTAAGCTTACTTCTATCTTTTTGCTTGGCTCCAAATTTACATGTGGGCATACTACGCTACTGCATTTATGCGATTATTCACAGCATTCTTGACTGGCATGACATCTTTATAAACCCTTGAACGCTCAGGCTGCATTGTCATGCTCATGTCGTGCCAGTGTCACTTCAAATGTTCTTAGTATTTTTTGGTCTGTTTCAATATGGCATGATATATTTGCCTAGTATAGAGTATCATGTCTGAATGGAAACTCCACATGCTTCCACAATTTGGCTGGTTGTGAGGGTCTTATGGGGGATTCGTGTCAAAATCCATACAAGGTCAGACCTAACCGATGCAGCCGTGCAGGTTTTGATAAGAATTGAAGGATAACTATCAGCAATCGTAAAAGATCGGACTTAACTGAGACAGTCTTACAATTAGCTGACAAAGTTGAATCCGGAGTTGGAGCATTGAACATTCAGTCTGTGTGTGACCTTTTTGTCAACACCAACACATTTTTTACTCGTTTTGTTTTTTTTCCCTGAAACACACAGGAGATTTGCATATTATTATATTAAGAAGACTGATTTTATTCTCAAAATGACCCAGCAAGGAAATGGACATTCTCTAACGTTGGTTCCCATTTTTTCTGTCAAACTGTTAATTAAGTCTGGTTTTACATTCCTACTAATACAAAGTCAAATGAAACACTTTGGCTTACTGCATTGATGCCCTGGTTACATTTGTTTCTGGAAAAACGTAGGAGAATAGTATTTTTATGCCATCATTATCTGTTATCTTTATGTTAAAGACCTCTTAAATTTTATCATCATTATACTTGCATATTAAATTTTTTACATAAGAGAATGGTAATTAATGTTGTATCTTACTGGGATTAGGTAGGAGACTAGGAGTATAGCAAATCCAGAATTAATTGTTTCTATATATCTGAATTTCAGCTTTAAATATTGTTGGTTGTAGTTAATTTTGGTGCTCACTTATTGCATTGGTGGGTTTCTTTGTTTCTGTTAAGTAGTATTCCCTAGTTCCATCTGTATACTATACTCTTTCATTTTTTCTTTTTTTACTGAGGAACTATATTTAGTAATCAATACTTCTTTCTTGGGTCTTGCACATATGCATGGGCATGTGTGGAACATTCATCATGGCAGTGTATGAAACGAAACATAGATTTTGTGTAGTGCTAACTTTACCTTTTAGTTATTTTCTCTGTTCATTTTGTACATAGCAAGCATCATTCATGTCTCAACTGTTTACTCTTATGATTTCATGCAGTGGTTTGCCAAATGGGGGAGCAACCTGTGGAAAACATGTTCTGAGAGGCATTGCTCCATTGCGATGTGCTGACCATGACCCAAAATCTAAGAAACTTATCATAGAAGCTTTGCGAAATGCTGGAATTGACCTGCCGTTGACTACTAAGAGTGTTCCAAAACTGAGTCTCTTGATTTCTGAAACAGTCCGGGAAATTCAGATGAAAAGAAAGCTTTCAATGAATGGTGGAAAGAGAAAGACTGCACCTTCTGATCTGTTATTGAAATGATTTGTTTGGATTAACCAACGATCTCTTGATACATGATGGCCCTGCAGAGATGGAGATGTTCCGTTGTAAATAACAGGTGTCAAGGTGCACCAAATCGTAAAAACAAGAAATAATGTTCCTTAAGTTATAGTGCAGAAAAAACTGTAGAGAAAGCTGTGCAACTTAGAACAATTGTCTGCTTGCAAGATGCCTTCTTTAATCCTTGAAAGGAATAAAACAAATTTGGAGCTTTCAACAGCTAGAAGAGGTATGTGAGTTTGATACTAGATCACAATTTGATAGTTTAACTTTATGTAAACATATTTTTTTAGAAGAAGTGTATTTTTGCAAATTTGCAACAGTGGAAGTGGTATGCATTATAATAATATAGATTAAAGTGCAATTGCTTCACTTCTGAAATTTGTTAATGAGGAGTTGCGTTTATTCCTTTTAAGGGATTAAGGGATATTTGATATTTCTGCTACACATTTGATTTGTCCAATTGTTCATGGAAATTAATCTGTACTATATGGAAATATGTCTGCAGTACCAACAACTATTTCCTAATAGCAGTCAAGTAAAATCCAAAACTAAATATGGAGTAGTGTTATACCTGTTATGGTGTTGGTAGGTCTAATTGAATGAAAATAACACTTACATTTAGTTGTATTCCGTGTTTATATCAGATACACTGAGTGATTTTTTAGACTACTATTTCGATGTTATAATGCATCAGCACAGTGAGTCTATGTATGTGTGTATAATGCAGCCAACGTATGTGTGTATAATGCAGTGATGTCTCATGTTACTAACACTCATTGCTACATTGAATTGTGATAGGAAGCTAAATAAATTTCAAGGAATTGAGAGTTGTATTCATCATGGCATATGTCAGTTTACCCCGATGAGTTGAAGACTTGTTACAATTTCCTTCTCTCTTTAGTCTTTAGTCTTCCCCATCCAGGGAACATTCTATCTAGAAGTTTCTTTATCACATGTTGTTGCTTAGTATTAGACAAAAAATATTTCATCTTGTTTGTGGTCTCCTAAGAAATGTTTGTACATATGGTCTTAAATTGTTGTATTTATTATTGGTTTGGGTATAGGTACTAATGTTCAGGATTACAGTGACCATAGTTGATTGGATTTGTATTGCTTGCAATGTTTACTATTGGGTCGTGGAGCTATGTTCTGTTATGCTTCTGTGCAACCCATTGTTCAGTTACAGTTGCAGCGTGTATGTTGATAATTTATGCCTTAATAGACTAAGGCCTTGTTTAGTTCCAAAAAATTTTGCAAAATAGGAATAGTACCACTTTTGTTTGTATTTGACAAATATTATCCAAACATGTACTAACTAGACTCAAAAGACTTATCTCTTCAATTCCGACCAAACTGTGCAATTAGTTTTTATTTTCTCTGCAATTACTTTGCTTTTTAATTTCAATTCTTATCACATCTGCAACCGCAACCTTTCTTCTTTTCATCTGATATGATTTGCTTCTATATAGTATAACTGACTTCAGGTGGTAGACAATATAATCTTGATGTTCATCTTGCACATCATGTGTGTAATGTTTGTCCATCTGACTATAAAAAGCTATTAATAGAAATTTGTCCTTCATGTGTTGATGAAAAAACCATGGAAATTGTAACAAATATATTGCATCATGTTGCACAAATGTAGTTCCTAGTTTTCCACTACAATGTTGGTCACATTTGCAAGTTGCAGTGGAAAAACGTCATGTTTTTGACAAAGTTCATCTTGTCACACCATGTGCACAATGTTCATCCTACTATAAAACATTTAACAGGAACTTGTACTCTTGCTATAAAAAGTCCAATTGATCTATTAATAAGAACTTGCACTCTTGTTCTTTAAATTTTTCTAGTAGCATTGGGATGAAAAAAAATTATTTCATCACAAGCATTTGGTTCCAAAACAAAAGAATCATTTTTCGTCATTATTTATGGTACAAGATTAACATAAGCATCAACGCACAACACTTGCTTATGACCTCGAATAACGACCAAATCAACATGTGGTAAAGGTAAGTCAATGAAAGTTTCTACTAAATGTTGCTCTTTGATCACATGATTGGTAAATAAATTCTAGATATGAGGATAACTCTCACTTGAGACAATGTGATGTGCATTCTCTTCTGATTGACCTCTATGGACTTTGTCTTGTACAATCTGCAAGATAATAGTTGCAACAAGAGGCAAAGTAATAGACTCACTCTATAACAAATCAAGTTTAGAGGAAGGTATTACAACATCTGAATTTACCCCCTTTTGTTCTAGAGGCTTAGTTCTTTATTCTTTGCCCATATAAGATCAACTTGTAAAATTACAAGAGTACTCGTAGGTAAAAGAGTAATTTGGCTACCATTGTATTTGAACATGTATTTGTTAGCAACAGTATTATGCAAAACGTTATTTGTATAAATCCAAGGTTTATCTTTGTAACAAAGAACATGCTTGCATATGTATTATGTTAATGTCTGCACTACATTTATAAGTATTAATCAAAAAATGAATGCAATTGTATTTACCTTTATCTTATCACAAGTATTTATCCATTGGATAGAGCTTGCAAGGTTGTTGCAACACTTGCTATCAATGATGATATGGCCATGTTGCTATATCACAACAAAGAAAATCTAAAACAAATTATGTGGACATGATTTTCCTGCACTAACAAGATTGCACTCCGACCACACCAGGCGTTTACACAAAGTTGCCATTCATTGACTGTGCTAGCCTAACCTGACCCATCCAATTGTCCCATGTACTACCATTTGTAGCATCGTACCTACTCAGCCTTCATCATCTAGGACACAGTGTTTCACATTTAGTCTATCACATCTCAAATAAAAACTATCAAGTCTCTACAATAGACGTCTTTAAAAAACATAAGTTTGGTCCTATGCCGTAACCTTGACATACACCTCACATAGGAGGGCTTCTAGTAATCTCAGTCTACAAATAAGGGATTAAGAGCGTAGAAGAGAACCTTAGGTGATGGTACCTTGAGTACACTGAGTGTGCTTACCGGTGAAGCCGACAACTTTGATTAGGGGGGGGGGGGGGGCAAACATAATAACACATTGTATGTGTGATAAATATGTACATAAGTGTGCATATTTATGCTTCTAAATATGTAGTTAGTGTTCGTAGCAAAAAATCACAACATTATGATAAAATATGAGTTAAAATGGGCTAAATATGCTTTGTGTTGTATTATTAATAAGGTTATTAATTTTTTCTCTAGTTTTTTTTGGGGGAGGGGGGCACGGCCCCTGCTAGCCCCTAGCTCTGCCTCTAGGACTTACCCTTAAGTAATAAGCAAGAGATCATGAATTTGGATTTACCAAAGTGTTTTTGCACAAAGACCTTTTGTAACAAGAATAGTAAAGTTATATATACATCTAAGAAAAACATATTATGGTTTAAAATGTAAGAGCAAGTAAGCAAGTGGAGGCCAATCTTACATGTGTCATTGAGACGAACACTACTTCGAAGCTCGAGCATATGAATAATAGGTAAATTCAAAGCTTTGTGGAGAGGTACATGGGCCATATGTAGGTATCTAATTCGAATAAAAATGCATTGCAAGAGTTGGATCTAGGCTATTAAACACTACGTGCTTAAAGCAACTACAATGTATTTGGACCAAGTAGTCCATATAGGTGGGTCCCTTGCCTGTGGTCTATAACTATTCTATGTGAAAGGTTCAAATAGTCTATAGATGGCAGGAATCAAGAAAGGGAGATGGAAAGAGGGCAATGTTTTTTCATTGCTTATGGGTGGTCTATAGCCTTACGACTATCTTTTGTTATAAACTACTCTATGGCTAGTTCCACAATATTCCAGGTAGTTCATATGGAACAATTTAGTCCCTATAAACTACTTTTGAAGTACATTGTATGTGGTTGTTCTAAGAACTGGGTCTATATGGAACGTCCAGATCTCAGTAACTCATTACATTAATGTACAACATAAAAAAATTAAATACAATCATCAAAATATCCACATGTCATCTCCGCTATAGAGGTGCAACTGCCCATGTGCCTTCTCATACATTTTTAGCTTAGGACCTCCACATATTGCTACCAAAGTGATATCCAAAGAGGAGAGAGAATAACAACATCACTTGACACAGAGTAATGCTCATTTGTAGTGATGCCTAGAAATCTGAGAGGGAGACAAGAACATGTATTGGTGCCTTATCAATAAAAAAGTAGTTTTGTTTCTTTTTTGGCCAAGAGAGAATAGGTATGATGGAGGAGACCACTGACCTTATTTTATTTCACGTGGGGTAAAAAAAGTTTCAAGTGTTACTTGCACATCGCGGAAGGTTCTATATATTGTACACCCTCCATCCTAAAATCTAAGGAACCCTAAAAATTCTAGGACTACTAGTGGCTCCGTTCGCTTGTCTTATCAGTGTTTTTCTCTCACAATAAATCAGCGAATAGTATTTTTAGCCTTAACTTTTCACACCAACGAACAGGCTCGCATGTAACACTTCTTTAACTATGGAGACTGTGCTTACTATATTTTGAATCTATGGGTAAGTGCGCATATGATTGAGACTTCAGGGAAGTTATTTCACCAATAATACTTTATAACTTGGAGCAATTTTTGAATGCTTATTATTAGCTTTAAAGTAAAACATTTACAACTTTGACTGAATATATAAAAGAATATTTATATTTATAGTGTTATATTTTTTATAATATTTTTTTTGGAGATGCGTTGCTAGTATTTTCTACATATGCTGTCAAACTTGACATGTATACCATAATGTCATTCTTTTCATTCTTTTTTGGACGAGGAAGTATTCCAGGTGCACGTACGGCGGTGATAATTTAAACTAGTGGTTGGCTTCAACTTGCCTTCTTGCTTCGAAATGTTGAAACAGCTAGCCCTTGTGTTCGGGGCTTCGGGTTACAGTAAGATTTTAAGTGTGGTACCGAAGACGGTACGGTCCACACGTGTCGATATACTTTGGTACTTCCTGTGATTCAACTCGATACTGATCAGCAGGTGTGTTGATCATCAGCCACTTCAGAACTATCCATTGTAGTGGTGGCTTGCATTCTGGGATCATGCCTATAGGTGTAGCTCCACGCGCAGAGCACGTAGAGACCGAACGAGACGAGCCCCAGCACGGCGAGCAGCCAGTAGAAGAGATCGAGGCGGCTGGCGTCGAGGTTGGCGCCGCCGAGCCACCCATGGCCAGCACGGCGAGCGGTGACGTCGTTGACCACCTGGATAAGCAAGCTGCCGAGCCACGACGCGACGCCGAGGATGCAGAAGACGACGGAGCCGCCGATGGACTTCATGCCGGTGGACACCTCGCTGTAGAAGAACTCGAGCAGGCCGACGAAGGAGGTGACGTCCAGGACGCAGAGGAGGACGAACTGCGGCGCCAGCCAGAACGCCGACACGGGCGGCCCGCCGCTCCTCCTGCGTCGGCGGCGTTGGTCCTCGACCACGGCGGCCGTGGCGATGGCCAGGACGCTGGAGGCGAACCCGACCCCCGCGCGCTGCAGGTGCGTGACGCCGCCGGCGTACCCCGTCGCGCGCCGCAGCCACGGCACGACGGCGCGGTCGTAGACCAGAAGGATGAGGACCTGGACCGTCACGGGGATGACGGTGAGGCTCGCCGGCGGGACGGCGATGCCGCCGAGCCGGGTGTCCATGGTCCCTGCCTGCTCCACGGTGAGCGAGAGCAGCAGCGAGAACGGGATGTAGGCGAGGATGGAGGCGAGGAAGATGGGAATCATGCGAAGGATGGTCTTGGCCTCCTCCACCTGCGCCACCGTGCACAGCGACCACGCCCGCGTGTCGCCGTCGTTCACCGCCGCCTTGTCAAGGAACCTTGGACCGAAAAAAAAAGGTCAAAGTCACGGCAGCTCTTACAAGGGGCCTTCAGAAAATGATTCATAAATAAACACAACAAGCGGACAATAAAACACCCAAAGCTTGGTACGGTTGAAATTACATCATTCGTTGCTCCAAAAATGTAAGTAGTATACAAGTGAACTGTTTTTGTTTGAAAAGTAAAAAAGAGCATTTCATCCACAAATGTGAATTGAGAAAGCACCCTTTCGCATTAGGTCATTCTCAATGAGAGTTTCATGACACAGTTTTCAACATATCCATATCTTGAAAATAGTACATAGGAGTTTCGTGGGGATGAAACTCTCTCTACTTCCATGAAATTCTTATCATATCTCTCTTCATTAATATAGCGCCACATCAGCATATTTAATATGCATAAAACTCTAACGAAACCTCCATTGAGACTGGCCTTACTAGTTTCAAAGGAGGTTGCCGCCGTAGTCACTAACAGTATAAGGGCACTCCTAATGCAGAAACTATCAAGATTTTTATAGACATTAATTGTAATACCACCTAAGTATTTTGCTGATGTGGCAAGGTAGTTATTGAAGAGAGAACAAAAATCAAAGAAACTGAGTCTAAGTTAGAAAACATGGCTACACAAAATCTAAGACATGAAGTGAAATGATTGGCTGAGAATGGAGAGAGAATGAATGTGATTGGATAAAAAAATATTTTATACAAACTATCCATTGGGACCATAGTTTCTATATATAGTGTCTATAAAAATTAATAGGTATAGAAACTCTATGTAGTTTCTAGCATTGGGAGTGCCCTAAGTACATACAATAAATCAGCGAACAGTATAGTTTTTCTCTCATCCAAACGGGGATAATTATTCTAAAAGAGACAAGGATAAAACTTAATGGATAAATTTGGAGCCCAAGCTAATTATTAGTAAAGTAAAGATTGTTTAGATCCACCCAGTCTCGATACATAGTTTCATGACATAGTTACCAAGATTATAAACTAAGTAATCGAACCATATGAGTTTCATAGGGATGAAACTTCTCTCTCATCTGATGAAACTCCTTTATTTAATGACCCTGTCAAATCAGCAACTTTGCTTATATGACACCCTATTTAATATGCATGACACTCTTATGAAATATGCATTGAGGCTGACCTTACTAATTTTAGTTGCTAACTATTACCACTAGCGAATCCAAACAGCCCTTTAGTGATGCTAAGATATGTCACATCTGATTAGTAATGGCTAAACTGTTCGCTGGTGTATTGAAAAAAAAAAACACTGTTGACTTACAATAAGACAAGCGAACGGATTCGACGTTCTAGGACATTGTATGACCGACGTTCTAGGCAGTGTCCATGAAAGAAAGAAAAAACAATTTTGACAGTGACAACTGACAAGTGCCCCAAATTTACTGAACTCTTGCCACTTTGATTCTTGTCCTTATATATAATTTTGTTGCTTTCCTTCATTTTTGCACGACGTTGAGATTGAAAGAATCAGACAAGAAAAGCCCTCCTTACATGAAGCCACCAGTAGCTCTGTCCACAAATTCAACGCTCGTGCCAGTGCCGTCAGTGACCTTGTTATGCATCTCCATCAGATTCTCAGGCACCCGTAGCTTCCTCTTCCTAAACGCCGCCACAAAAACCTGCAGGCCAGGACAAAATCTCATCAAGATTTTTTTTCCACACGACTGGAAGACGGCAGACGGCTGAACGTACGTATGTACTATACGTACCTGAAGGATTCTGGTGATGGGGCTGCCGGCAGGCTTCTGGTGCCGGTAGAACGGCAGGCCGACGGCGACGCCGAGCGTGCCGGCGAGCACCATGAGAGCAGCGAGCGCGAAGCCGAGGTCCCATCCGACGTTGTCCTGCACCCACACCAAGAAGACGACCCCAACCATCGCTCCCAGCGATATGCTGATCTCGAACCAGTTGAAGAAGCTGATCTTGCCGGGAAGCTCCGACGGGGTGTCCTCGTCGAACTGGTCGCCGCCCAGCGCCGCCGCGCACGTGCGCAGCGAGCTCTCGCCGAGAGGGATCAGATATAGGCCCAGCGTGAGCAGGCTCAGGTTGCGACCGCTCACCGGAGTGCAATCGCTGGGGTTGTTGATCATGTCGCACGGCGGCGGGTGGAGCGACGGGACGTGTGCTTGGTATGCTAGGAGCATGTACCCCTGCCCATGGCATGCAAAGCAAAAAGGACAATAAT
>Ga0182004_10005198_pt1 | contig 10597 bp, 15 predicted proteins | sample Sormic07211540_1_FD_120479 | JGI IMG/M metagenome (GOLD analysis project Ga0182004, IMG submission 120479) | Endophyte microbial communities from Sorghum bicolor roots, Mead, Nebraska, USA - 072115-40_1 MetaG | ecosystem: Host-associated > Plants > Roots > Unclassified | place: USA: Nebraska...
AAAAATATATATATATATATATATATATATATATATATATATATATATATATATATATATATATATATATATATATATATATATTTATAATAAACTTAATTGTAGATATAAATGTTGCTAATATCCTATAGATCTGGTTAAACTTACTTTTCTTTTGACATTCGGTGTATATAATGCAATACCACAACGTTGTAAGTACAAAAGACCAGAAGAACACTCCTAGGTCTAGATCAAACAGTGAGCGTATTCGATGGAGACAAGTCGGTACACCCTATCGTAATTCTTCAGTCAACCCAACATAAATGCCCCTGATTGCCGGGGTGAAAAAAATTGCGCTACATGAATCATGCAAGTACTCCCTGGAGTTGTAACAAAGATGATATGATCAAATGATGGAGGTGGCCGCCGCCTGGCCGTGCTGCTCGCCGTCGCCGTCGCCGGCGTGGTCGTTCCGTCCTTGGATGCTCTCGCTGCCCGTCGTGGCTGCCGTGGTCCCAGCGCAGTGCGCACCTTCGCTTAATTCGGGGGCTCGAAAACGCCAAAACCTGCACAGTACACGTTAATTAGCACATGCATGCTACTGGAGTACCTCCGTGATAGTAGACAGTAGTGGAGTGGAGTGGCGGCACGAACACGGTGGATCTCCGTTGCCAGTGCGAGATCTGTAGATCTACGAGTCGACGTCTCTTTGACTCCACATGTCGGCGAGGCGACACGTGGTGACGACGCGGGCGCTCCGGCTAGGCTTGTTCCCCCGGCAGGTGGGGACAGCGGACCTGCACCAAACCAAGAGAGACAGCAGCGTGTGGGATCGATCAACTCGGCGCGTCGTTGCGGGAAGTGAGGAGGGGCGCGGCGGGAAATTCTGCAGGCGCGCGCGGTGGCGGTGCATTGCACATTGCCCTGCAGGCTGCACGCAGGGATTTGGGTGCCGGATCTCTGCGGGGCACCATCCAACACCGGGGATATCCCAGAGACCATCGTCGTGGTGGTTGTAAACTTGTACTGTATTCTTGTATAAGCGAGTCACGACAGGGAGAGAGCCCTTCTCCTGGCCCTGCTACTAATAATAGCTAGCGGCAGAAGCCTCCAAGTAGCTTCCTCAAGTCATTGCTTCATCATAAACTTTAGAAACAGGAGTGAGGGTTCCTGGCAGTTCATTTCCCAATAATTAATGTTTCTCGGCCACTGGGAGTAGACTATAGGAGTACTACTACTGTACTAGGAAGCCGTCAACCCAAACACTAGTGACCGGCAGGATTAGTTTATTTTTCACAAATCGTGCTTTGCATTGCAGGTTCGTTGGCAGGAGTGGTCAATCAACCAAGGAATCACAAGCCTTTTCAGTGTACCACTGAAACTTCACTACATCAAAACTTCAGAAGACCCGTGTTCATGAGAGTTGTTCTAGAGCAAAAAATGTCGAACAAATTGACTAGATATATCCGGAACTCCGTACCTGGGCCTTTGCAGAATACTACATACATTCATCCCTTCCAGCAAAATGGAAGCCGATCAAAATTTGGGCCACAAGTTTCGATTTCATTCCAATTCATTCACATATTGGCCCAGTTGCGACATGTTCTGGCCTGCTGGCTGGTCGCTGCTGCAGGTTTGAAACTAGAGTCTTCACAGCGCATATTGAATACAGATCGTCGCCGGAAACGCACGGACCCAGCAAAACTACTCCTTCCTCGTTTCCAAATCCTAATTCTTTTTAGGCCTTGTTTAGATGTAAATTTTTTTTGGATTTCGCTACCGTAGTACTTTCATTTGTTTGTGGTAAATATTGTTTAATCATAGACTAACTAGGATTAAAAGATTTATTTCACGATTTACAGGCAAACTATGTAATTGGTTTTTGTCTATATTTAGTGCTTCATACATGTGCCGCAAGATTTGATGTCACGGGAAATCTTAAAAACTTTTTGGATTTTGGTGGGAACTAAACAAGGCCAGTTGTCATGCCAAACTTCTCTCAATTTTTACAAAAATATATTAACATATAGTACAATACTACTAAATAAACACACATTTCATGGTGATGTAGTAAGGGAAATGGAGTTGGTTAATCAAAGTCTCATTATTAACTCTGCTTGAAACATTGCCACTAACAAAAATCAGTTGCTTTCTCACATTCTTAAAGCTAAATACCACCCTTATACCAGCTTTTGGAATGCCCCTACTACTGGTACCAAATCCATCTATTGGTCCTCCATTTTGCAGGTCTGTCACCACCTAACCTCCAATGCTATTTAACAAATTCACAGTGGTAACTCTTCCATCTGGTCCCAGCCGTGGTGTTCCATTTGGGAGAACATTCATCACTCTCTTACCCTTCTCACTACTAATACTCCTCTTCCTGCCAAAGTCTCGGACCTTTGGAACACTAACACCCAAACCTGGAACCACCAGCTCCTCACTAGCACCTTTAGTGATCACGCTGTCCGCAGTATTGAATCCACCCCTGTGGTTCCAAGTAACAGCAATGATATTCTTAGATGGAAACCTAGTAAAGATGGTCTTTGCACTACTAAAGCTGCCTACTACTATCTCTCATCTCAACAGGTCCATCAGATTCCAAGTCAAGGAGCCCGCAGCATCACTACTGACGCTACCAGCATTCTCCATAAGGTTTGGAAGTGTAAGTTAATCCCTCTAGTTCTTAAAACCTTTGCATGGAGACTGATAAGAAGAGCACTTGCAACCGGGGCAAGAGCAGGTACTTTCTCTATCCACATCAACAAAAACTGTGACTATTGTGGACACTTGGAAACCGACCAACATCTGTTTTTTACATGCAATACTCCAGCTCATATTTGGTCTATAGTTAACACATCTATACATATTAGTCATTTTCCTTTAGAAGATGATGGAGTTCAACTATCGTTGTCTATCCTTTTTCAACATGATTCATCAGAGAAGACTATATGTAATATTATGTTTATCCTCTAGTATATTTAGAAGGCACGCAATGATAACAGGTTTCAAAGAAGAACTTGGACAGCTCACCAGATCAGACAGGCGGCTACTGCACATATGCACACCTATTTGGAAGTTCTGAATAATCCATCCAACTGCACCTTGGATAATTCTCAATTTTTTCCTAACAATATTTCTGCAGGAACACGATCAGCGAGCCATCAAATGAATTCTGTCACTGATCGTTACCTAGTTCATTTTCCTACTTCCATTTCAGGAATCAGATGCTACACGGATGCGTCCACAGAGCCAGACTCTACTATATCAACATCTAGGCAGGTGGGCCTAGGGATTTTCATAATTAACACTAATATACAACCCCCCATGAGTGTCTTTATCAAAACCACTATGCAGGAATCCTATTCAGTGATAATGGCGGAGTCCGCTGCGATGGCTTTAGTATCAGATATTCTCAATCAACTTCAATGCAGGAACACGACGATTCTTTCTGATAATCAGCAGTTGGTGTACTTCCTCAATGGAGTCAATCTATCCAACCCGCCGGATTGGAGAATCAAACCTTTCACTCAGTTTACAGCCAACCTTCTTTCAGGGACCTCCTCACAAGTGCACAGGATAAAAAGAAATCAGAACCAGATGGCTGATTCCCTAGCAAAACAGACTCTTCAGGCCCTCACAACAAATCAACCTGCTTATACAGGCACCTGTACTAATTCTAGTCACGGCAATAATGATTGCCCGGTCCTACGAGCAATCAATGATGTAACCATTAACTCTGTAATGGTTCTCTCAGCCTCGTGCTGCTAATGCAATCTTGTTTTTGTCAAAAAAATGGTGATGTAGTAAACTAATCTCATTCTGGTGTTTTTTAATAAACTTGGTCAAAGAACAACTTACATTTTAAATAGAGTAGCTTTACAAAAAAAAAACCAAAAACGAAACTTCTGACACTTGACATACATGCCGATTCGCTGAGGAGCCATCGATTCAATCCTACAGAGACAGAACCAGAGTACCGGCACTAAGTTGTAGGAGTAAATTCTAATCAACTCAGGAAAAACTTTTGCTCAAACTTACAAACAGCCAACTTTCATTATATCAATGCTTTCTGTAATGAGCACAAGATATTCCTCTGAGAGTTTGTATCAGTTTTGTTTGTCAAATTTGAATGGTACAACAAATTGCTCAAGTGTGGACCTTTTACTATTGGCAACACAAAAATCTTGCAAAACAGCAGCTGGCCAGGTTGAAGCTCTTCTCCGTGACTCGTATCTGACAGGCCGTCCTTTCTTTCAGCAGGACAGCTGGACCGAGCTGATCCCAAGTAACCTTGTCACTAATGATACACCAATATACAACAGCAGAGAAATAAACAGCTACAGAATGAACAAAATAAATGAAATTACAAACCCCCCCAGAAAACACAAAACTATGCTTGTCTACTCTGTCCTCATGGCCACAAGGATAAGCTTGCACTTCCAACTACACATTATCTCTTTATACCAACTCCATCAGAAGTGGGTCTCCTATGGACATTAGCCGAATCACCTTTATGAAATCAATCTCATTCATAACTTTCACAGGGAAAACAGCAGGTGCTTGAGCTGTATAAATAGATGAGAACGTCGCATTGGCTGGCAACTGGTTCTTGAACACTGTTCCAGCCAGAGCATCGGAGTCAAAATTTTGAGGCGGGTCCATTGCCAAGAAGAACATTGGGACCGCAATCTTGTGATGCAAATCCAAATCACCAACAAGACCCACAAGATCAACAAAGTCCTCAACAAACCGCCGGGGCACATAGAATAGTTCACTACCACAGAATGCAATCTTATCTTCGCCCATGCTTTCCTTGTAGTTTGTTTGGAAATGAACTGGGGAACTGCCAATGACCTGCTTGACCATCGCACCTTGCTTGACAAACCATTCCTCTTTATTCGTCTCCAATGGAACAGTAACCCAGGAATGTGCAATCTGCAGCATCAGAAAGTATAGCATGAATCCTACAGTAGCATTTGCACTTGCACTGATCAATAAAAGATAGCTGGGGAAATAGAAAATAGACAATATACATACCTTATTTGTAATCCAAAGTTTTTCCTTGTCAGCTTGCATCAGGTTCCAGTAGTTAAGAATCATGTGGTCTTGGAGGAACACAAATCCATCAGCACCACTGTATCTTTCAAAAACCTTGGGCAAATACCTGATGAAATGTCAAAGGAGTTCAAGCATGATCAGCAAAGATGGTAGTATTGTAGCATCCAGAAAACATAATTCAAAGGAACATAGAACTGATTCCTTATAGTTATATGCCACTGTATACTGTATAGTTCCAAAATTCCTCATTGTCCCATGTAGATTTAGCCCACAAGTCAATGAGCAACTCCAACAGTTTGCTAAAAGTACTTGACATTCTAGGATTTTTGCCAAAACCATAAAAAACAGCCTCCAATAAGTTGGCAAAACTACTTAGCAATTTTATGAGTTTGGCAAAATTCCCCCTTCAGTTGGAAAATATGCCAAGTCCTCCATCGTTTGGCATCACGTGTATCCCAATTTGCCAACTAGTTTTGCCAACTTGTTGGAGGCTCAATTTTGTGATTTTAGCAAAAATCCTAGGATGCCAAGTTCTTTTGCCAAGCCCAAATAGCAAACTGTTGGAGAAGACCTCTTTTTTGACTTGGCATTTGGTTTTGAGACTTGGCAAAACTATAGATTTGCCAAGTGAGTTTTAGCAAACTGTTGGAGCTGCTCTTATGAGGGTGACATTTTGGCAAGTTATATAAGTGATATTATTGAGTAAATCATGAAAGCATATCAAAACGAAGTGAAGGAATGTGATAACATTATAACACTTTTTTTTTCAGTTTGCTGTTTTACAGATAAGTTATGCTATTCTGTAGCATTATTTTTCTTGAACATTGGGTTTTCGAAAATGCACTTCGCTTCTTTCCATTGTGTTTCTAGCTCCTTAATGAAATCACATGCAGTTCTCCCGCGTAATTTGAGAAAAATATTTTTCTTGAACGCACAGATGAGCTTCACAATGTTTCATTAAGAAGAAAGTAAGTGTGAGGATATACTGTAGCATCAGTTTGATTTAAAAGAAAAGATCAAACTTCCCCAAAAGCGCAATGAAGTCAACAATTGCGCAATAGCACAAAAAAACTCAAGGATTGCACAATTTACACTAGTCAGCTTCTGTTTACTGAACAATTAGTCAGGCATAGATTATATCCTACTCATTAATCATTATCACTAAACCCAGATATTTTACTAATAGTTAACAGCACATATCTTTTAGGGAAAGTGGAGGATCCTACCATCAACTGTGGACATTTTAACTCAAATGAAAGAAGTGGATTTTCATCGCATAAGCATCACAATGATAATGTCCATAAACAGTTTAGATAGCTTCGGTATGACCAAAAACAGAACCTTCTCTGCATCTATTCCACTGACTAACTTCAATTTGCACCTAAAGAATTTTTTCTGTGCTTGGATGCAATGGATGATAGCATTATGTTTATTTATTCAAACAAACCAAAATCAAATCAATGAGCAAACTTATAGATTTCTTGTTTTAGGAACTAAGCCTAGCTCAAGTTATGTCCTAGTTGATGCTAATTAAGGTGCCTATTTCTTCTTAATATAAGGCCACCTAGGTTGGTCAAATTTTGTATTAGAAAAATGGAAACTGGTTCCAGCCTCTGCACAATCTTTACATCAGCACTCAGTTGGGAGTGAGATAACAAGCAAATGAAAGGCATCAAGGTACATTACTTATCTAGCATTAACCCTATTGCTAAACCTCCAATCATTGTTGCAGATAGCCTGGGAGTACAAAAGCCAAAGTTACTACCTACTACTTTACTAGCAATTGAACCAACATTGTCATCAACTAATTTCATATTGGATTATCTAAGAATTCCAGGCAAATTGTTCTGAATGTAGACACACATAAGCTTATGAAATGTAACCATATAGGTTAAACTCTCAAGACTTGTTTGTTAAAGATCAAGAAAGAGGCCATCTTAAGTAATCAATAGGAGTCTATTTCTGATGATTTGTTAAGAAATCAAACAGCAGTACTCTGGCACCTTTTATTAACAGCTATATATGAAGTCTAATTTACTATCAAGTATAAGTCATGGTTAATTGACAGTTGCAAAGAAGAGAAGGGTTATTGGGAGCAGTAAACACTCACTTATAAGCGTGTGACAATGTGCATCGTTCAACAGCGAGCTCTGCATTGCTCTGCTCAGCAAGAATGATGACCGTCTTGAAAATCCTTCCATAAAGCAGCCTCCACTCAAGTGCTGTGCGATCCACAGGCCCGCTAACATGCATGATCATCACAACATTTCCAAAGTTCTTTCTCCACTTAATAAGATTTCCAATCTCATAGTTAACTGTGCCAATCTCATCGACCCCAAGATGCACAGATGGCAGCTTCTTGGGCACAAACTCCTTCATGTCGCCCTCTCCAATGGTTGCACGCTGCCTATCAATCTCCAATGACATGAGACGAGGCTGCCGATAGCCCACAGCGAGCAGATCCTGCAGCCAAGCAGCTGTTAATCTCACATCCTGCTCCATCCAGAACCCTTCCTCAGCCATGGCATAGCTCAAATCAAGAATCTTCTCAAAGAGTGTCCTCTTGTTCGACCTCCACTCATTCAGGAACTTGATCAGCCGACCAACATTCACGTGCAGATCCTTCTCCTCTGCAAATGGGTATGCCTGAATATGATCCTTCCTGTAAATAGTCGGAGGATAGAAAGCCACATATCCACCAATCTCCCACAAGATCCGTTGCGCCCAGTACCCACGGATCACATCTGCCGCCATTGAGCTCACAGACACCGGCATCATGAGCCCCCAGAAAGCTGGTGACTGGAACAATGTATTGAACGAGTTCACTGGTGCCATCATGCCCTGTGGTAGTGCCACCTTCGGAGCTTCTGAATCAAACCTCAGATCGAACGCCGAAGTTGGTGGCTTTCTAGTGAAGTAGAACACAGCATCTACATCTGGCAACCCGTCTGACAGCCCCTGCTGAATGAACTGCCGACCACTGAAGACCTCAGTGTAGAACACCTCATGGGCCACCTCCCCAACCTTATCGAGCGGCAGCCCCCGTGGCCAGACCGAGCGCTGGCCAAAGTGCACGTAGGGGTTCACCACAGTGCGATTGGGATCCGCGTGGCTGTACTGTAGTAGCACTGGGTGGTTGGTGACTCCAGATCCCAAATCGACGTCGAAATGCTTCCCCAGATCGTTCCCGGGCACCTCGGCGCGGTCGTCGGCGTCGAAGATGACCTTGGCCCCGTGCTGGATGGCGAAGAGGTAGCCCGCCGTCTTGCGGACGTGGGAGCCGTAGGGCAGGAAGTCGACGGAGCGGTACCCGAGCTGCGCCTGCAGCTCGAGGGAGAGGAAGATGGCGCCCTTGAGCTCCCACCCCGCGGGCGTGCGGGAATCGCCGACGGCGAGGAGCTGCCAGCCCTTGACGCGCGCGAGCGCGGCCAGCGCGGCGGTGGGCGGGGACGAGACGGCGACCACGATCCACCGCTCGGCCCGGAACGACGCGAAGGGGCTACCGGCCGCGATCGCGAGCGGCGGGACCTTGGACCAGGCGACGTCCGGGTACGGGAGCTTGGCGGGGCCGCCCGAGCCCGAGCGGGCGGAGCGGTCGAGGCAGAGCAGCGCGGCGGCGTCTGGCGCCGCGCCGCGCAGGAGGAAGACGGCGGCGGCGGAGGCGACCGCGAAGAGGAGGAGGAGGAGCTTGGAGGAGTGCTCGGACGCCCACGTCGCGAAGTCGAGGTTCTTGGCGAAAGGCCGCGGGTGCCGGCGGTCCGCCCCCGGCGCGCCGCGCGGGGACGAGGACGGCTTCTGGTTCTGGCCCGCGGCGGCGGCGGCGGCGGCCGCGTGCGGGGACACGCGGTCCTGGACGAGCATCTCGCCTCGGCCTCGGGCGGGGCAGAGTGGAGCGGATCTGGGGGGGAGCGCGTGCGCGGTGTGGTGTGTTGTTGGTATCGGCTGGGGGATTTCGGAGGGAAGGCGCGAGATTTGGGGTGGTTGGCTTGGCTGGGGAGAGACGGTGGGTGTGGCGGGCGCCGACAGACAGCGCGGAGGAGGAGGGCGGGAGATCGGTGTCGCGGTGCGGTGGGGCGTCGCGATCGCGGCCCGCGCGGGGGAAGCGAAGGTGGGGTTCGAGGCGCCGGAGCGCGGGTGTGTGTCGGTCGGGGACGGGGGAGTGGAGTGTGCGTTACTCCAGAGAAGAGAGGAGTCCTCCCAGACTGCCAGTGGGTGGAGTGGAGTGGAGCCGGTTGGTGAGACGTGAGGGGGGGAGAGGAGTCCGCCGCTGCCGTGGAAGGCCGGCGCGGCAGAGCGAGCGCCGACGAGATCTTTGGCGTGCGCGCTTTCTTTCCGTTGTTTGTCTGTACACTTTTGTGGTCAGGACGGGCTGGAATTCGATGGATGATGATTATAGAATGGTTAACACTGCCATTTGCTCCCTTGCACTTGCACATGGGGATTATGGAGTGGTATTTTAGACACGAGTGTGCAGATCCGTGGTCAACTGTCACCAGCCAATCATCGAGTGAAAAGATGCGGTGGTCTTACCACCTTCGCTCGTCGAATTACCTTCTTCAGTGATAACTTGGCAACTCGCTCCCTGAGAATGAAACTATAGATTTTGTGTAGGTTAAACTTTTTTTAAAGTCGTACAAGTTAAACTAGCTTTGTTCTAACTAAGTATATAGTAGATAGTGTTAATATTTATGTCTTCAACTAAATTTACTATAGAAATACATTTCATAATTAAGTTAAGGATACTTATCTCGTATCCTCCGTTTCAAAATACTTAGGCATTATTTAGATCCAAATTTTTTTTGAATTTTAACACTATAGCACTTTCGTTTTTATTTGACAAACATTATCTAATCATGGAGTAACTAGGCTTAAAAGATTCGTCTCGCGATTTACATGCAAACTGTGCAATTAGTTTTTGTTTTCATCTATGTTTAATGCTTCATGCATGTGCCGCAAGATTCGATATGACGGAGAATCTTAAAATTTTTTTGGTTTTTGGGTGAACTAAACAAGGTCTTACCACTTCTTATCACTTTTTAGTTTTCTAAATACCTGGCACTACACAATTCCCAAGGTTTTATTTTCAATTTTGCTCTTGGTAGGGTCCACCTCATCCATAATTGCTCATTCCATAAATTTTCTACCCTTGAAATATCAAAACCTTACCTTAGGGGCGTTTTGGTCAATTCACGTAACACAAATGGACTGCCTTGGGCTTCATGCCACGGTCAAAATTGCCACATACTTCTATATAACTTTGATTAAATTTTAAACAATATGACTCCTTAGAAAGTGAGAACCACATTCTTTTACGGAGGAAGTACTATGCTATTAACAGTATCTTAATTAGCGGATTGACGGACTCTTACCATATAGGCTATAAAGATTACCAAATATACTCTAAAGGTTACATCTATATAAATGGTCTATAAGAGCACTCACAATGCAGACTCTATCATAGAGTCTAAAGTTATTTATTACCTCGAACAATGTGGACTTGGAGTCTAAATAAGACTTGGAGTCTTATTTTTTCTATCTCTTTCTTCAATAAATATGC
>Ga0182004_10005199_pt1 | contig 10597 bp, 6 predicted proteins | sample Sormic07211540_1_FD_120479 | JGI IMG/M metagenome (GOLD analysis project Ga0182004, IMG submission 120479) | Endophyte microbial communities from Sorghum bicolor roots, Mead, Nebraska, USA - 072115-40_1 MetaG | ecosystem: Host-associated > Plants > Roots > Unclassified | place: USA: Nebraska...
GCTCCCAGCTTCCTATCATCCTACATATTCTATCACATCTCCGAAGGAGTCGGTGTCCAAGTTGTTTACACCAGGTGACTTGTCCACCTCGTCTGATGATCCATCTTGGTTTGGTTGGGCCTCATACCCGTCGCTCGGGGCCCATTTTGATAGCCATGGACTGAAATGAACCGTGGAAGTTTGAGACGGGCGAGGGCGAGGGCGGGGACAAGGACGAGGAAGCCCAATAGTCTACACGAAGCCCAATAGCCCGTGAGACCGCCACCTCATGGCCCTTAGCGTCTTATCCCTCTCGCTTTTTATCTCTCTTTGTCCTCCGCTCCGCCCCGCCCCCCTCGGCGCGATGCAGAAGCAGCCTCAGCTCCATGGCGCCTCTGCCTCTCCCACTCCCCCTTCCCGCCTCCATGATCAGTCCCCACCCTTCCAAACCGCACGACGCGCCGAGGCCCGACGCCTCCTTGCACGCCGCGCTCGCCTCCTTCTCGCAGCAAGCCCACGACGGCGGCCTCCGCGACGCGTTCGCGCTGGTCGCCCGCGCCGAGCGCCAGTCCTCCCCCGCCGCGGTGGGTCCGGAGGTGTACACGTCGCTCCTCCAGTGCTGCGTCACGGCCGGGTCCCTCCGCGCGGGCCGCCAGGTGCACGCGGCGCTCGTCAAGCGCGGTCCCTACTACTGCCGGAACGCGTACGTCGGCACCAAGCTCACCGTCTTCTACGCGCGCTGCGGCGCGCTCGACGACGCCGAGCGCGCGCTCGGCGCGCTCCCGGAGAGGCACAGGAACGCCTTCGCGTGGGCCGCCGTCATCGGGCTCTGGAGCCGCGCGGGGCTGCACGCCAGGGCGCTCGCGGGGTTCGTCGCCATGCTCGAGGCCGGCGTCCCCGCGGACAACTTCGTCGCTCCCACCGTGCTCAAGGCGTGCGCGGGGCTCGGCCTGTCCGGCGCCGGAAGGGCGGTGCACGGGTATGCGTGGAAGGCGGGAGTGGCTGAATGCGTCTACGTGATGAGCAGCCTCGTGGACTTCTACGGGAAGTGCGGGGAGGTGGAGGACGCCAGGGCGGTCTTCGACGCAATGCCTGAGCGGACCGTGGTCACCTGGAACACGATGCTCATGGCGTACATACACAATGGAAGGATCGACGAAGCCGTGGAGCTGTTTTACGAGATGAGGGTCGAGGGCGTGCTGCCTACGAGGGTGAGCATCTTGAGCTTTCTTTCGGCATCAGCGGATCTTGAGGCTATTGATGGGGGAAGGCAGGGCCATGCAGTGGCAGTTTCGAGCGGGCTGGAGATGGACGTGATTTTGGGGAGCTCCATGATCAACTTCTACTGTAAGGTTGGCTTGGTGGAGGCTGCCGAGGCAGTGTTTGAGCAGATGAAAGAGAGAGATGCTGTGACTTGGAACTTGATGATTGCTGGGTATTTTCAGGACGGGCAGATTGACAAGGCTTTTGACACTTGTCGAAGAATGCTGGAGGCTAACCTTAAGTTTGATTGTGTGACGTTGGCGTCCATTATCATGGCTTGTCTAAAGTCTTGCATTATGTTGGTGGGTATAGCTGCTCATGGTTATGCAGTCAGAAACGGTCTTCATTCAGATAAGACTGTTGCTAGTGGCCTGATAGACATGTACGCGAGTGCTGGGAGGATTGAACACGCACGCCGAGTGTTCAATGCCATGTGTCCAAGAAATCTGGTCATCTGGAAAGTCATGATTTCTGCTTATGTCGATTGTGGCATTAATTCTGAGGCTCGGAATCTTTTGAATCAGATGCAGCTTGAAGGCATATCCCCAAGTGCAGCATGTTGGGATTTAGTAATTTCTGCTTTCATACGGAATGGTCAATTTGAAGACGCTCTAGACATATTCAGTGAGATGCTTCTGACGAAAACTCGGCCCAATCTGCGCACCTGGAGCTTGTTAATAAGTGCCTTATCCCAAAATGGCATGCATCAGGAGGTAACAGATATATGTTGCAAGATGCAGGAAGTAGAGTCAGCACCCAGTCCAACAATCTATTCATCAGCGATCCTTGCTGTTAAAACAGCAGTTTCTGAAGATCACGGGAAGGTAATTCATGCGTGTGTTGTTAAAAAGGGTCTGCTGCTGTCCAAATCCGTGATACAGTCACTTCTGAACATGTATAGTAGTTTTGACGACAGAGACACAATGGATGGTTTACTAAGACTGTTTCCTGAATAAAGTACATAACATAAAATGCTCCCGATGCTATAGGGCATGCAACTCTACATGATTATACCAGGTTGCACATACTGAAGTATTCACCATCAGCGTGGTTGGAAAGTAAATATCTAAAGTTGCTAACACAGACAGGTTTGTGCTCAGCAACACACACTTATGGTATGGAGTCTGCATCCGTTGGAGAGGAATTTTCTAGGGATCAGAAGGTTCCAATCAGGAAACGAGCACCTGGAAGAGCCCGGGGCAGCAAGAAAACAATGCTGCTGTTTGTTGTTGTGCAGAGCTCACTCTAAAGCTTGAAGGTACAGATACTTGAACTATTTGCAGAAATGTCGCACTGTGACCATGGAAAACATGTTGGGAGGTGTTGCCCTTTTGTTATGTCTGCCCAGTTTGCTCAATTTTGGATCAGAATCGACACTCTGTGCTGGGCCTTTTTGGGAATTGTCAGAGGACTGTATGGGCAAACTGCTGTTGCAGTCCTTGTTACAGTTGAGACAATAGAACAATAATAATAATATACCCATACTGTAAAGTGTAATTAGCTCACACATATCTTTTATTCTTTTGGGTAAAAGTTAGAAGATTTTAGTGTTGATCTTATGGTTACATTTTTCTGCGTGAGTTTAGATTTTACAAACATCAAACTTACACCATTGGCTGTAACTTTCAGAAAAGTTGTTTTTGGTGACCCTGCACTTGAACTGGACATATAGCTGGACATAGTTATATGGCATTGCACAGACTGAACTATCCCATATTCATCAACAGTGTTTCAGAAGTAGATATGTAGTATAGTTAACACAGATAGGTTGTAGTATGCAGTAACATCTCTTGCAGTCTTAGGCCTTGTTTACTTGCAAAATATTTTGCAAAATATGAATAGTACCAATTTTGTTTGTATTTGACAAATATTGTCCAATCATGGACTAACTAGGCTAAAAAGATTCGTCTCGTCAATTCCGACCAAACTGTGTAATTATGTTTTATTTTCGTCTATATTTAATACTTTATGTATACGTCTAAAGATTTGATGTGATGAGGAATCTAAAAATCATCTCTGATGCGGGATGGAGTCTGGATCTGATTTGAGTGGCATTTTGATGAGGTCAGAAGGTTCCAATCAGAAAACGAGCACCCTACAGAGGCACGGTGCAGCGCACAAACAGCGGCGCTGTTTGTGTTGGCACCCTCTGAAAGCTTGCAGCTACAGATGTTTGAATTATTTGCACCAACAAGCATACTGTTTGGATTATGAAATGTATTAATGTATATCGTGTTGGCTATCCAGTTTGCTCAATTTGGGATCAGCAGGCTGTGCACTCCCTGCTGGCCCATTTTGGGAATTTCAAAAGGCAAGGTGACAATAGATTAACTATACATCCATAGTATAGTGCCCGTGCTAACGCCACGGCTTTATTTAAAGAATGCACATATAAACAACCTTTTATAGTTTAGGTTTCATGTAACTGTATATTAATCCGAAAAACAAGGTATTTTAATTAGTGCTTGTGCTAATGCTACGAACCACATTAAGGTCAAAGATTATTTTGTCAAATTTGAAGTACTTGGTTAATTGTGCTTCGTTAAAGTTGTTTCCATAGTGCTAAACTGAGCACTAAGAGTTCAAACATTGCATAAACTAATTGTATCTTCAGAGAAGTTAGGAAAATGAATCATTGTTCACTACCACTCCACTACTATCTCCCTCTAATTTTGGTTTTCCACCGCTGTTATACCATGAATATACTCGTCTCCCAAATAGAGGATAGCTGCTGCCTGAGAGTTCCCTAATTATCTTCTAATCATATTAGTGAATCCAGTTAAACATGTTTATCAAATTAGTTTAATTGTACCCTTTCTATAGACCAATCTGAAAGCAAAAGGTTGTAAAATTCTTGAACAACAAACTGGTACATCAATCTATTTTTTTGCTGATGCGTGCCTTTGATAAAGTTCTGAATAAAAACAACCAAATCAAGCAAAAGTCCATAAATGGAGCACTCCTGTATCTTAGTCCAATAATCGAGCACTGCATCCCAACAGCAAGCTAGCATAAAGAAGCCTGTTATATTATTCTAGGCAGTATACAATACTATCAGCTACCAGACACACAATTGACGGGCCTTCACAAAGTTGCAGGGAAAACTTGCAGGAAATACTATCAGCTGAATTGTTGCCTTGCAGAACCTTGCTACATGCAAGCTACGAAATACCTTATTTTAAAGCAGATCTGAACACATAAGTGTAACAATTTGGAGCAGCATAGTTCAACTACAGTGAGAAAATATGTGCTGTTCGCCCCACGTGTGTGCAAGAATCAACAATCGATAGTTGAAACCACTAATAATTTTTTTGCAAACATGAATATAGGTTGAGATTGCATCCAAAATAATTGAAAGGATGCTTATTTCTGAATTTAAACAACTTTCTAGAAAATTATCTCTAGCATGTTATATATTTATGTGCAATTATTGATACATGGGTTGTTCAATTTAGAAAAAAACAACAAAAACACCTTATTTTGGATGGTAAGTCCTACTCGAAGGGTGGGTGAAGCTGACAGTAATTCTTACAAGTAAACCATTTGAAGACATACACCACAAAGAAGTACTTAAATTTCTATCACTGTTATCCTTACAACACATATATCTTAAGAAATTTGAAGCTTAATTCATGTCAATGACCTGAAGGCCAAACAGAAAACAATCCTTAAGACAAGAAGTAGCTTGGCGTATGCAGCACATGTAAAGACTTATTTTTGTAGTTATTTCCAATGTTGAAGTTCTCCATCAAACTTTGCTACAAGCTGTGATACCTTGGCTAGTGTACCACGAATGCAGGAACTAAACTCTTCAGCTATCAGCAACACTATAAAGGGCACAAAGAACTTGATAAAAATAATCTCTTACTCTATACATCAATTTTATCATCCAGATTACTCTGAAATATAAAGTACAACAGTGTCAAAATTTTATTCATCTCTTGCACGCATCTTATTCCATCATTCATCTTGATAAAGATTAACAATACATTTTCTTAAAGATTCCTTATAAGACAAATAAAAGAGAAGATGAGACAGGGATCGGACAACACTGTTTAAACTCAGTGTGTGTGAAGATTTACCTGATTGGACTATGCCATCATCCTCACTTTTAGCAGGTTCCTCGTCACCTTCCATCGACCTCTGATTCTAAACCTTTATCCTGATCTTAAGACTTATAATATATGGGAAAGAATATATTACATATGGTGCTAGAAGACTGCTGTCCAGAACCAATAATGGTGCACACAACTAATTGGCAAGAGCCCTCGCAAATCTCTCGCAGTAGACTTCAGTCCCTGCATTATAGCAACCAAGAAAAATCTCAACATCTATCTAAGCAGATTCAAACATAAGCTCCATTCTCGAGCAGCACCTGGCAAGCTCTGAAGCAATATCCCTGTCACCTGCAGCTGCTGATGAACTGCTCAGACAATCACCGCTGAGCCACTACAACTACTGATCCCTGTATCTTTAAATTACCCACACTAAACTGTCAGTAGATAAGCTTAGATTATCTACATGATACCCTGTATCTTTAAATTACCCTAGCTGTGTATAGCTCAACTATTTCATTTCCTTATTTTTTTCTTATTCTAAGGCATCAACTGCCGATAAAATAATTGACATAAGAAATTAAAATTTACTGTGTTGCCCCAAACTTAGATGAGCAGAATACATGAACAACAAACAAATATGCATAACTACAAAGTGCATTCAGGGAAACTAATGAGAAATAAAAGCAAATGGAATCTGCATCATGGAATAAACCAGATAAAATGTATGAGGAAGTAAGTGTAGTCACAAGCAGCGGAATGTTGAACAAAGAAAGGAATTTTTCTACACTGCGACATAATTTGGAGTAACTCTACAAAATGGTACATTGAGGAACCAGATAAGCTACAGGTGGAATTAGGAGCTTCCTGCACTATAAAGTAGAATGCGGAGTAAACAAACATGTTAGAGGTGACATTAGGTGCAGATATAAGAAATCCAATCCAAAGGTGAGAGAAAAAGGAATACATAAAAAGAAATATTACAAAAACCATATAAAATTTGTACATATTATTAGGTATCACAAGTACTGGAACATGATGGTCCTCTAAAGTACTTTAGTACCAAAATCTCATAAAATTTAAACACAGACCTAACAGAGGCATGGGTTACAGGAGACATCTGAAGACATTTGCAGGCCCTAAATGCAGATGGCATGGCATCCTGCTTTGAAAAACACTGATAATTTCACTTTAGTAATCAAGGGTGGGAATTATCAATAACAATTAAAAAATTCATGTTTACTGAACCAAGCATCCTGCAGGAGCAAATTTCACGGTAAATTGAGAGGTGAGGATCAGGCGGACAACCTAGGTCATGTCCGCCGCAGCACCGGACCTGCTGCTGCAGCGCCTACTGTATCAGGAGTGCCTGATGCCCTCTGCTGCTGCTTGTGGTGGCTGCCCCTGGTGCCCTTCATCTCCTCCGGCTAGGTGAGGACCAGATCAGAACCCCGGGGCAACCGACGCCGGCGGTGGCTCCTACACGGCCCAGTCAAGCCAGCACTTCTCGCAGGGCGCCCAACTCCTCGTCCGCCACGGCCGGATCGGTTTTCTGCGACGCGGTCCTCCACGGCTTCCACGGCCGGGAACGGTTTTCTGCGATACCATACGAAGTTATGGAGTTTTTCACGGGGAGTGTTTTTTCCGATATGGAGATGACGCGAGGCGACGCGTGAGGGCGGAGTGTAGAGATGACGCGAGGCGAGGGCTGTAAGGTTGTGATCATACTTTTAATCTGAGTCGTCTAATCTGTAGGACATGTGTTGTGAGTCGTTGATGTGGCAGTTGGGATTTGCTTAGAGAAGATTTCAATTATAGTAGAGATACTGAGAACTGTAATTATAATTACCGCTGTACTGTATATATCTTTTTTTTTAAATAAAGGAGCAGAATAACTGCAAGAATTATTTATTCTTTTTATCTAGTGCACGAGCATGTGGTCACTTTTACTGCGTGCTGTCGATTTTCGGAATCTTCAAACTTTTGCAATGTCGTCAGATGAACATCGATCTTATATATATATACAAAATATAATCGGCCGCAACTCCTTTCGTTTGAGTTTACGGGATCCGGTGAGGAAGAACGAAGAAGCCATGAGAAAAGAGTTTTCAGTGGATTCCCTGCATTTTAACCGGAGGCTCCAGGGTTTGGCTTGCCGCTCGACGGCTGGCCGCTTTCGACGCGCGGCCCAGGGGAGAAAGGCAGGGCGGGCCAGGCTTTAGCAAGGCACCACGTGAGGAGTGGGCGCCCCGCCCCAGTGCGGAGGCACGACGGACGATGGCGGGTAGCCCAAGCGTGCGCCCCACCATGTGTCTCCCGCGGGGAAAAAGCCCAGGTTGCCGTTCCATCACCCGTCCTCCACTCCTCCTCCTCCTCCGCCAACCCTCCTTCTATAGTATGTGAGAGGACTCCTGCCTGTTTGCCCCAGTTGCCCTGGTGCGATTTTGTTCTGTTTTGCTGGGACTGGGAGGATGGGGAATGTAGCTGCCGGAGTAGATCCGATCAGGAGCTGCCCAGTGGCCAGCGAACCCGGGGGCCTACATGGGACACCGCGCCAGGACACAACACAGCCCTGCGTTCCTCATCAGAAGAATGGCTACATGCCTTCTTCAAAGAGCGGTCAGGCCGGCCGGTAAACGCATACGCATCTTCCTTGAGGAAACGAGAGGAGTCCCTCCCGGTCCATCCCCACAGCCACAACAGGCCACAGGACGGTTCCCAGGACAGGAACGCAGCGAGCCGCCGGAGTAGGGGTATGGCATGTGGCAGCGGCAGGATGATGGGGCTACAGCCTACAGGTGTCTTTTGCCAAGGGGCACACAAAGAGACCAGTACATGACATGACATGGTCGGGATGGGGACGCCGATGCAACGCAGGACGGACGACGAGCCAAAGGACCTGGAGTGAGAACGCCCGGTCAGCCAGGCTAGCGCGCCGGTCCCGCGCCCTGTCGGATTTGAGCAAAGTTGTTGGGTCGGGGGCGCGGGGCAAAGGGCAAGCTACCCAGCTTCATCTGTGTGTGATCTCTAGTTGGCCGCTGATTCGCGAGTCGTGCGGTCGTGCACGGTAGAATCACGCAGAGAAGAGTCGAGATGTCTCCACGTGGTTTCAGGCTCAGGCTCCTCAGGTCGCTGTGCAAGCACAGTGCACACGGGCCTCACATGACACAGCCACGAGAACGCCCCGTTTCTGTTTGACTTGTCTCGACGCCGGCCCGTGTGCTGTGTCTCGCTGCAGCCACGGAGTTGGAACAAGAAAATCTTATCCATTACGCTCTGGGCAGGGCTTCGCCGATCAGCCGAATAGCTTGTCGCCAAGAAATGATGTGAAAGCAATGTAGCTTCACTGTCACGCCGTGAGTGAAGGGCAAGGCATTTCATCATAGGCTTTGAGTTTGAGTGACAGACAAGCGAGAGGCAACAAGATGTTGGTGGTGGGGCACGTAGCATGTATATGGAATGAAGCCATAGAGGCCTGCCGATGATTAGACTCGCTTGCTACTAGTTTGGCGCCAGTTTGAAGCATCACAATTTGCAAAAGGAGGAAGAGAAGCTGAAGAAAAATTACACTTCTTTACTTGGATGAATGAAGCCTGAGAGAGGGAGAGGGAGAAGAAAAAAGAAAATTTGATCCAACAAAACAATGCCCTGGAAAGACAAAAGAAAAAAAAGAACGCGAAAAGAAAGAAAAAAGAAGGAACAGAATACCACTGTCCAATGACATACAGACAGGCACCAAGAACCTATGCAATTTAATCAGGCCAAGAAGAGAACCTTTACCCTGCTGCTAGCTGCGTCACGGCGTCGGGGCGGCTGGCGGCGTGCCCCCGGACCGCGACCGCTCTTCTTCCGACGTGCCACGCACGCCCTCGCTCTCCTCCGTCGTCGTCCGGCCGCCGTGGCCGCCGCCGATCTCCTCGATCATCCGGACCACGTCGGGGGCGTCGGGCCGCGCGTCGGGGACCGTGGCCACGCACGCCATGGCCACCTGCAGCAGCGCGACCATCTCCTCCTCGGCGCTGGCGCCCAGCCGCACGAGCTCGACGTCGAACACCTCGGCGGTCCACTCCTCCCGCACCACGGACTGCACCCACCGGGGCAGGTCCAGCGTGCCGTCGCCCTCCAGCGACGCGTGCGAGGGGGACTTGCCCGTCAGGAGCTCCAGCAGGAGCACGCCCAGGGAGTAGACGTCCGACTTGAACGTCAGCCGCCGCGTGTCCACCACCTCCGGGGCGCGGTACCCGCCGGCCCGCGTCGACGACGGCGCGAACAGCTGGTGCAGGCTGAAGTCGGACAGCGCCGCGGCGTCGGCGTCCGGGCGGAGCAGGACGTTGGAGGCCTTCACGTTGCCGTGCACCAGGTTGTGCACCGTGTGCAGCTGCGCCAGCCCGCGAGCGGCGGACAGCGCGGACCGCATGCGCGCCTCCCAGTCCAGCGGCGTCCGACCCGAGCCCCGGCTCCCTGCGCGTGGATGCACAAAACTCCCGTCAGAAAGGTGATGGACATGGCAAATTAATTGGCAAAACAGCAAAGAAATACTCCTATAAATTTTCGCAAAGATCAATTAGTGACAATGTGACATCATCCAAATGTCCAATGACTGAGCAACGCACACAAGGTTTTTTTTATTACACATAGCAACAAAAGTTCTTCACGTTCACAAAATTCATGTGGCTGGCTGGCGCTAAAAACCACAGACGTCTCAACGTGATACTACTAAGAAAATGTGAGTGCTGCTAGATTTGTTTATTCTGCCGGTTAGTCGACAAATCATGTTGGACGGGTATATGAAAACCACAGGGGTTTGTCACTGTCAGGGAATTTGTGACGGTCACACACATAGGAATATTGTTAAACAAACGTTGTGCAAACTGGAATGCAGAGAACGCGGACGGACTATTGCAGCCAGCATGCAGCGAAGTAGAGAGGACAAGACACGAGCAACTGGTCAAGTAAACAAGTACGGTTGGACAGCAGGAACAAGCACACAACAAAAGGGATAAAATCATGGCTGTAGTAGGTCGATTAGGTCTACTGAGAAGCTGAATTAAGAACATACTAAACAATCTAATTAGAACATTGCACCATATAGATAGGACACTCATAAGTTCATCTGGTAGATAGACTGGTAGGACGTGACAGGCCAGCTAGAACACCGAACTACTAGTAGGTTGCATAATTGCACGGCCACAGAAAACAACGATGCTGCGAACTTTTTCTTTTTTGACTCGAGCAATCTACGAACTTCTTCAAGATCAAAGCACCGGTTTTAATAAAGAATATTCTGAGCTGATGAACTA
>Ga0182004_10005200_pt1 | contig 10596 bp, 9 predicted proteins | sample Sormic07211540_1_FD_120479 | JGI IMG/M metagenome (GOLD analysis project Ga0182004, IMG submission 120479) | Endophyte microbial communities from Sorghum bicolor roots, Mead, Nebraska, USA - 072115-40_1 MetaG | ecosystem: Host-associated > Plants > Roots > Unclassified | place: USA: Nebraska...
AAATAAAATAAAATAAAAGGCATTCCCCTGTTTTTTTTATTTTTTTATTTTTACAGCCTATGATTATTGTGCTTGCACATTTTTAAAAGAAACTACAACGTCCCTATATGTACTCGTTCATTACAAAATAGAACAAATTGTTTGTTTAGTTTGGGCAAGGCTTTAACTAAAATTAATCTACTAATATGTCATTTATGTGATGCAAAATCATAATCACAAGTAACATGAATCCAGGAAGGTTAGTTTTGTATCAAGACAAGAAAATGAGGTGATAAAGTAATTGTTGGTCAAAGGGTAGTCATAACTAAAGGGATTAAGGGCAGTTTGTGTTCTCCTCTAAACTTTAGAGCACTTTCTTGACAAAAAATCTTTTTGTAGATATTGTGGCGTAGAAAAGACAAGGTTTACACAAATGGTAAGCCTTAACTAGTGTTCCTCTACTACAAATGCACATACTCCCTCCATCCTAAATTAACTGTCGTTATTGGTTTTCGTGCCACAAGTCTTACGTGTAATATTTGTAACTCCAAATAAAATTGTCAAAAAACTAGATTCAAAGATCTTTCAAACAGTACTAGTTATGTACCATAAATATTAATATATTTTAATATATATTTACTCAAAGTTGTTTCATGGAAAACACAAACGATAGTTATTTTAGGACAGAGGGAGTATGAGTTATGACTATCCCTTAAACATGATGTACACATTTGAACATTTTTTTTCTTTGTTTGGTTTTTTTAACACAATGTATTTGTGTGAATATTTTGATAATTGCATATGTATAAAAATAAAAGGGATGTGTTCAAACCATAGGACATGTTTACTTTTGTCCGAGGGTTAAGTGCTTGCTTTATGTTGGAGAAGTATAGCATTTTCCCACAAAAATGAGTAGATGACACACATGTTCCTTAACCGCTCCGTGCTACATATGCACCGAGCAACTCTGTTCACTTAACCCTGTTCACTTAAGGTTATCTGTTAGAATCTGTCAGCCATTCAGCAATGTTTTTCTTTCACAACAAATCAGCGAATAATACTTTCAGTTATAACTTATCAGCCAAGCAAGTAGGAGTGTGATTAGAACAGATACGGACAAATATCGTCCCTTTCATATTAGTTCTTATATTTTCTTTCGGATTTAGGATGAACACAGATAGCCATCGGTTATATATATGTACTAATAAGGCATGTAAATTGCAGAGGAATTGAGATATAATTTATGAACTAGACGATTTAGCTTGAAATTTGACATTCCATAACTTACAAAGTTTAAATACAAGCTTATCCTAAATTCATGGAGTAAGAGATAGAATTTGATTCCATAGATCCTCATGCTAAGTTTCTGCTCTGGAAGAGCATGCTATTTGGCTCGCTCCCTGCAATAGAGTGTAATATATAAGTATCTTCATCAAATGACCAACAATAACACACAAGTATATTTAGTATGTGGCCATATTAATTTAATTGATCAGTGTCGAATGAATTTCAATTCCGAAGACGATCCAAACGGATCTTTAAGAAAACACGACCTAGTACAGGAAGACTATAGAAAAAGGAAAACTATTTATCCAAATTGTAAAATATGCATTCCATAAATTTCATCTGATACTTGGATTTTAGTCACATTTTGTATTTGCTTGTTTGGATGCCAGAATAGTATTCGCTCTATCAAAAAGAAAAAAAATCTCATTCTTGATAAATCAAACAATTTTGAATCTAACTAGGTTTATATATAATAAGCATACTTCCTTTGTTTGAAATTATAGGATGTTTTGATTCTTTTAGATATATAGCTTTTGCTATATATTTATGTATACACTATATCTAAATATATAATAAAAATAATATACTAAAAAAAGACAAAACGTGTTATAATTTGATGAAACCGAGGGAGAGAGTATTAATATTTGCATCTTCAAATATATTATTAGGATATGTATTTCGTGATTAATAAAACCACAGTTATTATACGTCATAAATATTAGTACTCCCTCCATATCAGATTTAAGTCGTTTTGGACAAGATTTGGGTCAAATATTGAGAATATAAATCGTCAATAACCTTTTGCATATGTGAAAATTATATGAATAGGTTTGTCTTGAAAAATTCTTTCATAAAAATATACATATATCATTTTTCCTAAATATTTATATAAAAATAAGAGATCAAAGTTGTGTGTTTGAAGACCGTGTCACTATCCTAAACGACTTTAAAATCTATAACACACTTATATTTATATTATATTATATATATTGGTCAATCTTAAAACTATGTCCTCATGAAATAAAAACTTTCTTTATGCTATTGAGTAGCAAGCGCTAGGGTTCTCTCCCTTGTCTCTTCCTAGTTACTACTAGGACGAACCCAAATCCAAACCCACCTGAGTATAGGGGAAAGTGAAGGAAGAGGGCCGCCAGGCTTAGGGTTTCTCGACGCCTCCTTCCTCTCTCCGCCATGGACGCGCAGCGAGCCCTCCTTGACGAGCTCATGGGCACAGGTAAGTACCCACCAGATCCCCCCTCGCCCGATCGGTGCCGCCCCATGCCCTAACCCTACCTCTAACCGCGCCGCGGGTGCGGTCGTTTGCAGCTCGCAATCTAACGGATGAGGAGAAGAAGGGGCACAAGGAGCTGAAGTGGGACGATCCGGACGTGTGCGGCCCCTACATGGTCCGGTTCTGTCCCCACGACCTCTTCGTCAACACCAAGAGCAATCTCGGTACGGCCGTTCCTTCGTTTTTTTTTTATTTAATGCGCTTTGCGGTGGATTTTATTTTACTCATGATAAGTTGGGTTGGGGTGCTTGCAGGGCCGTGCTCGAGGATCCATGATCTGAAGCTCAAGGAAAGGTGATACTGATTGTTATGCTTAATTGATTGAGATGTATAAAGAAATAAAAATCAACAGGCTTCTTGTAAAAACAAATAAAGTATGACTTTGTTGATGTATAATCTCTTAGTAACTTGTTATATTTAGGAAGCAAAGTAGGGTATTGGATAGACTGCAACTAGGAATAGAGAGACCTTGCTATTGGGAGCCATATGGCATGACACCAAAGTATAAGAGATGATTGTGTTATATGAATTCGTTGAATGGTAGAGTTGAACTAGTTTTTAGTTGTGAGGATTAAGCCATCTTATGTTTCTGTTAGGCCACAAGTTTTAGTTTGATTGACACATCTTTTGTGTGAAATTAGAACTGTTCTGTATGACACCCTCCTATCTAGTCTAAAAAGAAATAGTTGCTCCAGGATAAATTGCACATCCTACAGCAACAATGTTCTCCCAATTTTAGAAGTATATATAGTACATTTTTATACCAAGACATCCAAAAAAAAAAGGTTCAGCGCTATATTGAGAGATCTGGTGAAGAAGCAATGTTGAATGCGTATTAACAAAGGGTTCGGAAATGTGCCTAGGTATTCTAAATATTATATTTTGTGTAAATTATTAAAATCCTTAGGTGAATTAAGTGAGTTGCATTAGATTAAAATTTAAGAGATAGCTGCCCAGCCTTTATAGTTGGCAAATAGGATATAATTAGCACCCTCATTCCCAATTGACGTCTAGCCATGCTGTATTCTCGTGAAACGATAGTGACTTTTGGCTTCAACTAGCGGGGTTTTTCTTTAATCCAGATGAATATAAATGAACATGTCATATGTGCAGTTCATTTAGCCATTCAGAATTTCATGCTATTGTTTCGCAGTTTGGGATACTTTTTAAGGGTTCTGACAGTTGTAGATTTTCTTGTTTTGTGATCTCATGGAAGTTTTAACAGTTCCATCTAGCGAATAATTCTAAAACAATTATACCACGTTACCAACATTGAGTAATGCTCCTGTAAAACAAGCAAATCAAGCTACTAACATTGAATAATTTGAATAAATGTTAGCTCACAACAGAGACTATTGGTTCAGATTGAATGCTATAATTACTCAGGACAAGAAATTAATATTTTTTTACCTTCAGCCGGTGAGGTGGGCGTTAAAGTTGGTGGTTGTACTCTACTGGATTGGCTTTGTGACTTCAGTTTCATCTGTAGAGATTGCTTTGAACCAATAACTCACATCCATATGATTATATTTTAGCTATATAGGGTAGATATTGAACTATCTATTTGTATCTCACATGGGTTTTTGGGTATGTGCAGCTTTGAGAAGTCTCCCAGGCATGATACTTATATGCGACGGTTTGAGGCAGAGCTTGCACAACAATGTGAGAAATTGGTGAGTCACTGCTTGCTCTTGCAAAAATTTCTGAGTAGTACATTTACCTTTGTTTATTCTGTTGTAGGTGATGGATTTGGATAGAAAGATAAGGCGTGGTCGAGAAAGGTTGGCTCATGATTCTGCTGTGCCAATGCCAATCCCTGGAAAAATAGCTGAGCAGCTTTCAGTGCGAGAAGAACAGGTCAAGAAGCTGCTGGAGCAAATCGAGGAGCTTGGTGAGGCTGGTAAAGTGGATGAAGCTGAGGCACTTATGAGAAGGGTACTGATATGCAACATTCATCTTGTTCCTTTATTATGTTTGAACACTACTTCATCAATTTGTGAAATTCTCACTTAAATTTTGGTTTGCAGGTTGACATTCTAAATGCTGAGAAGACAGCTTTAGCTAACCAAGCAGACAACAAAGTGGCTATGCTTGAGAAGAAGATGGAACTTTGCGAAACATGTGGATCATTCTTAGTTTCTGATGATGCTCTTGAGAGAACGCAGTCCCACGTGACTGGGAAACAACACATTGGTTACGGTATGGTTAGAGATTTCCTGGTGGAATACAAGGTGAATTATCACTTCACTAGAATCGTAAATACTTAAGGATGGGGACGGTGCTCCAAACGGGTACCCGCGGTTCTTCTCTAGTGTAACTAAATGAACTAAATGAAAAAAATGAGGAAAGGAATTGTCTCTTTAGTTCATTAAATTACACTAGAGAAAAACCGCGGGTATCCATTTGGAGAGGCCTCCCCATCCTTATAAATACTGATTTAATTTATTGAGTACTTATGGTGGTTGTATCTAATCCAGGCGGCAAAAGAGAAGACAAAAGAGGAAGAGAGGCTCGCAAGGGAGCAGAAAGCAGAGGAGCGTCAGAAACAGAGGGGAAAAGAGTATGATAGTGGGGGCAGGGATAGAGATACCAGAAGGGAGAGATCTGGGGAGCGTGACTATGACCGTGATCGTCAATATGAGCGAAGCCGTGGAAGAGACAGGTCCTATGATTACAGACAGAGAGGATCAGAGCACCGAAGCAATCCCTACTACAGAAATGGGAGGGATTCTGAAAGAGGCGGACACAGATACAGGAGTGGTGATATGACAAGCGAACGAGGGAGAATGAGGAGCAGATCACGTTCTCCAACCAGACATGGCTATGGAAGATCTAGAAGTCCAGATCATTAGCTGAACATTTAGATAGTTTTATTCACAGTTGGGACTCATGAGGTAGACCGTTCCCTTCTGCTATTTATTACTGTACAATGGGTTTTATTGCAGTGTCGCACCTGTTTAAGTTTCTGCTCTGCTGTAACAGCTCTGTTGGAACCCTACAGACTTCCTTTTTTACATGGGAAAAAAAAATTCTCAGGTAGGTATCCATTGTCATTCCCACAATTTTTGTGCTTCTGATATTCTATATGTATGCTGAAGCTTTGTTTCGATATTTGGAATCAAAAGTTAAGTTAGTAAGGCCGGTACTGGACTTCATATATGGATGATGATGTTTACAGCCTAGAGCAGGTAAACCTTGAACATCAATGTTTCATGTTACACACTTTTTATTTCCCTTGAACTCTGCTAGAAACCTTAGTTGTGCTCTTTGGCTTAGATTTTTACACTGCTCAGGCCAGGTATCTTTTTCTAACAAAATTTATGTGCATAATTACGAGTTATGTACCTTTAATAGTTGACTAGTTGTCAATTTGTCATGAAGTAGTATTGTATTCAGGAAGAACAATCAGACAAATTGATCCACCGTCATTGCCAATCATCAACAATTTCTTTTTCTGGAACCGTTGTAGTGTACAAGAGATCAAGCTTTGCTTTGTAGGTTAGAACCACCAGGATTGGGCCTATTTCCTGACTGTCTAGTTAGTGGCTCGAAGTCTAGTTTAGAGAAGTTCTGTTTCCATGCCAAAATATTAGATAACTTTGCAGTTGTGGAATCCTGTAATTGGTGTGCTGTTTGAGCAGAGTGTATTTTAACTATGCAAACTAATAGATGATTGGCTTCAGTGTTTTTGACATATTAATTATATTTTGGATCGATTGGCGTCACGATCTCGTTGGAGCAATGTCTACTGATGTTATGTTGTTTGCATGACATTCACTTAACATAATACAGTAACATGCTTTGCCATAATTGAGTTGTGTGATGTCTTCGATGAGACTTGAGGTCTCAAAGTGGTTGCTCCAAGTCCTGAGGTAACCACTCTTCTCCAGTTTTGGTGAATAGTTGCCGATGCAAATGATAGAGAAGGTTAGGCCAGATTCTCTGGTGATTGGGAACTAAAGGAGCGATTGCCAGTCCATAACTCCATATGATTTCCGTGTTCTGTGTTCATAATAACTGAAAAGGGGATGTGGTTGGGCGTGAATGCTCAGGTTTGCCCGGTTTCTGGTTTCAAATTTGAACCCACATTTGTTGGAACGGATTGGGTTCAGCACGCATTAAAAACCGTGAAACCAGCTAAACCCGCCCCTATTCGTGCTTGCGCTCCTCATCGGAGCATTGCCGCCGTGGGTATTGTGATGGCGGTGTTGGCGTGGTCGAGAGCCGAATGAATTTGGCTCTAAAAGTTCAAAGCAGCGGCCTCAACTTGCATGAACGCTAAACAGCCAACAACCTAAGTTTCTTGTGCTAAAGTAAACCAAGGGCATGGCCACGGCTCATGATTTGAAAAAGCTGTCGTGCATGCGCAGGATATAGCTTTCCTCAAACCGGTTCATTGTTCTCCAGTCATTTTGGGCCCACATCAACTCATCAATCTTGTGCAACTCCATGCAGATGGTTTCTCTTGCAAAGCAGCAAACAATCTTTTATAGTTGTTTACGGCCAATGAATCGATGCAAGATGTTATGTTGAGTCGACTCCTCTCTGTCTCCGTGAATCGATCTCCTCCAGCAGTTGAGGCGACTCAAGCCAACTCACGTAAGATGATGAGTCACTTTTCTTTTGGCAATGGAGAAGCCCTAAGAAGTCCTTAGGCCATCGAATTTGAACAAGTCATTAGTAAGATTTACTTAAGGCATGGTTCATTAATAGCATGTCAAACTATAAATATGATAGTTTTTTTTATAGATGACTAAATAAAGTGATTGCGTAAGCTATTAACTTGTGTAAGTTGTTTTGTGTTATTTGTATGAGCATGAATAATTGATGAGTTAAATACACCGGCGGCCTTTTAAGTTGTCGCCCTGTGCCACTTTGGTCCATGAACTTGCAAACGCGAAAAAGAGGCCTCTAAACTTGTCAGCATGTGCCACTTTGGTCAATAAACTTGCAAACGTGAAAAAGTCCCCCTAAACTTGTCAACGTGTGCCACTTTGGTCCATGAACATGCAAATTTCAAAATATACCGGCTGCATGGCACTGTTTTGCTACGTGGCCGCCTCTGGTAGGCCATGCATGGCACCGTTTATGGTGCTGACGTCAGCAATGATGTCAGCACTTCTTTTTTAATTTACAAAATTGATATATTTTTATTCGTAGCGTCAAATATATCAAATAATATATCAATTTCTTGCATTTATTAATTATAAAAGAGATAATTTTAAAACAAGTAAAAATTATTCGTTTTCTAGGTTTCATATTTTTTCTAGGCAGAGTACACATGAAGAGGCTACACAAAACATTTCATGAATTTAGCATTTCATTAATAATTAGTTATGAAATAAATAAATATTTGTTGACGCATTGAAAGATCCTTTACACGTTTATGGACCAAAGTGGCACAGGCCGACAAGTTCAGGGGCCACTGTTTTGCGTTTGCAAGTTCATGGACCAAAGTGGCACAGGCGGACAAGTTCAGGGGTCACTTTTTCGGGTTTGCAAGTTCATGGACCAAAGTGGCACATGCTGACAAGTTAAAGGGCCGCCAGTGTATTTTACTCATAATTGATTTATGATTCTACGATTTATTGTGGCTTGTGAGCTACTTTATGTTATCCATGTATAAGATCGACATATTCACGTGTTATTTAACTATATGAATTTATTAGTTCATATGATTATGATTTCGGTATTGCTAGCGTCCGGACGTCCGGCGCCAACAACACGTCTGGACGCCGAGCCCCCCCACTCAAACCATACGAAGAAAAAGGAAAAAAAAGAAAAGAAAAATGAAACCTCATCTGCCCCTAACCAATCTGCCTTTGCCCCACTCACCCCGCACAGAAGACCGCCCTTTGTCCGCTCTCTTCCAACTAACTCGCCCCGCATGGAGGACTGTCCTTCATGCGCTTCCCGCGCAAGGAGTCCGTCCCCACCCCACGAGCATGGGATCCGCCCCTCGCCTTGCCGGTCCCTAGCAGATCAGCCTGCCGCTAACTTGTCCCCATAGTCTTCCCCCATAAACTTGACACTGCAACACAATGCGCATGACAGTGCAACAACACCAGACATACTGCTACAACAATAGGTTGAAACAGCTGAAACACTATAAACATAGTATTACAACAAATAACGAACAACTGCTGCAACAACATGCAAATAACTACTACAACATACATATTAAAGTATTGGATGAAACAACTAAAACACCATAAACATAGTATTACAACAACAACGAATGGCTGTTGCAACATGTAACAACTAATACAACAACATAGATTAAAGCATTAGATGGAGCAACTGAAACACCATGAACATAGTATTGCAACAACCTGTTGCAACAACATGCAATAACTAATTGAAGCATTGGATGGAGTAATTGAAACACCATGGACATAGTAATACAACAACACTGAGGCCTTGTTTAGTTCACCTTGAAAACCAAAAAGTTTTCAAGATTCTCTGTCACATCAAATCTTGCGACACATGCATGAAGCATTAAATATAGACGAAAACAAAAACTAATTACACAGTTTGCCTGTAAATCATGAGACGAATCTTTTAACCCTAGTTAGTCTATGATTGGACAATATTTACCACAAACAAACGAAAGTGCTACAGTAGCAAAATTCAAATTTTTTCGCATCTAAACAAGCCCTGAACAACCATTGTAACAACATGAAACAAACTACTACAACATACAGATTGAAGCAACTGAAACAATATCTCAAAACACAGTACTGCAACAACGACTGGATCGTCTAGAGAGAACCATTGCAAAAATGATGATATATGAATCCGAGAGCTCGCTGAAACCCTATCCTACGGCAACATCACCAAAAAACATACTGCAAACAACCAGAGAACATCATTGCAACACGCATGAGTACTAAACCCCAAGAGCTCGCTAGAAACCTAACCACCACAACATCCCATAGATCTAGACCCAAAGGAAGAGGAGGAGGACAAGGAGGAGCTAGAGCTAGAGCTAGAGAGGAGGTGGAGGAGGAGCAGAGGAGGGCTCAGATCTAGATTCACAAGAGGAGAGAGGGGAAAGGGAGAGAGATGCCTTAAATTGTCACACCCAGATGTAAGAGAGCATTCGAGTGCCAATCACGTGTGCGCTAGGATCTTAAATTCACACACATGAGTTGACATCATCAATGGTACAAAACACAGTGTTTAAACGAATTACAAGAACGAGTATAAATGTACTATTATTACAAGCCTTGAATCAAAGTATGAACGAAAACTTAAACCAAATTGTTCAATAAATAACTAGGGAACTAATATCGCTGACGAAGCGGGACCACCTTGCCACAAAAAAGGTCGACGTGAGGAACACACGAGCCTAACAACTGGGCGACTCAAGGTAATCCTCGGGAAAGTCGAAGTTGTTATCTTGATCGTCTGAGCAACCTTTAATGATTATAGTAAGGGTGAGTTCATGTCGAACTCAGCAAGCACAGACAGAAAGTAATGGCATGCAAAGCTTAAAACAAGGTACAAGCTGACATGGTTTGACTGCGGTAGCTTTTTAATGGATCACTTTTATTATAACAACCTATTACTATTAATGAGTAGCGGAAACCCAATCCCTTATTTATTTAGTGTAAGTAATCATTAGCATCTTTTAATAAGACTATCCTAACAATTATTATAGTCCGGGGATCCACCCCAATTAAGAGCACAGGATAACAATTCTACCAACACGGAATAGCCATTCTGCCAAAGCACGAGGTAGTAACCTCAAACAAGTTCCATATCCAAGTATCATGTGATTCCAATTTGCTCATCATGTGAGAGTCTAGGCCGCTCGTGACCGTGAGCACGACTGATATATCAGTTTTACACTCTACAGAGGTGTGCACTTTCACTCCAAGTCGTGATTCCCATTTGCCTGGAGTCGCGAGTCCCCAAAACACTACCAAGGTGAGCAGGCAGGGTCTCACTACGAGACCTTTCGTAGGGTCCAACTAATAGGATGCCACTCGTAAGTTTTGGCCAGGGCGCTCGGCAGTCGTGCCCATAGCCATGGC